>Ga0207971_100060_pt1 | contig 114680 bp, 98 predicted proteins | sample LakWasMet56_HOW8_2_FD_183890 | JGI IMG/M metagenome (GOLD analysis project Ga0207971, IMG submission 183890) | Freshwater sediment methanotrophic microbial communities from Lake Washington under simulated oxygen tension - Sediment Metagenome... | ecosystem: Environmental > Aquatic > Freshwater >... | reverse complement strand
CGAATCGACACACTTAGAAATTATAAAAGCAAAAGAAGTTACCGTAAAACAACCTAGCACCATTGCACACATTGATGGCGAACCAATCGAAATTGGAAATAACATTCATATTAAAGTAAATCCATTATCATTAAATGTGATTGTTCCATTATAAATTAATCAAACATTAGAAGAATAAAGTATTGTTGTTAACCGTTAAAACAAAAAATAAAAACATGAGTAAAAAAAATAATAACCAAGATGGTTTTGTGTTTTCTACAAATAAAAATTTCGAGTTCAACAACGATGATGATGAACCAATGGAATCACTTCCACCACAACAACAAAATTTAAAAGTGTTTTTGGACCGTATTGGTGGAGGTAAATTAATTACGCGTGTAAATGGTTTTATAGGTAACGAAAGCGATTTAGAAGCACTCGGAAAAATGCTTAAACAAAAATGCGGTGTTGGTGGCAGTGTAAAAAACGAGGAAATACTTGTGCAAGGCGACCATCGCGAAAAAGTAATTAAGCTATTAACCGATGCAAATTACAAAGCAAAAAAGGCTGGAGGATAGATAAAACCTTTATATCAATGAAAAAACTATTTGTCATTTTACTTTCTTTTTGTGCCTTTTCTATACTTGCACAAAACGACACAAGTCATATTATACAAGTACACTTCTTATATGGCTCCAAACCAACTAAAAAATTCAAATCGATTGAAAAAAAATATTTTGGTGGATTGCATGGAGGACATGTAAGTATTCAAGTAGATAGTACTGATTATGGATTTTCTCCATCTGGAAAACTACATATCTTTAATCATAAAAAAAAGTTTCATAGTGTTTTTCAAGCAAAAGAAATTAGCAAACAAGCACCTTATCCTAAGGATGCAAAAGTGGTAACAATTCTTATACCTATCACCCAACAACAATACAATCAAATTAGGACGATTCAGTCTAATTACTGCAAAAGCGCACCTTATGATTATGCATTCCTAGGAATGCGTTGCGCAGCTTCTGCACAGGATGTTCTAGGACAAATTGGTGTAGTAAAAAAGAGGAAAAGGTTAAAAAACATTTACACAACTTTTTATCCTAAAAAACTAAGAAAACGCTTGTTAAAACAAGCAGCCGAAAAAAACTATAAAATTATTTCACACCAAGGTAGACCAACACGAAAGTGGGAAAAAGATTAGCATTACTTTTTTAATACCTCTCTATACAAAGCCTCATACATCGGCAAAATTTTATTGATATCAAATTGTTTTGCTTGCTCGTAAGCATTTGCTTTAAATTTATTCAATGTGACATCGTCTTTCAAAATGGAAATTGCATTTTTGGCCATGTCATCCACATCCCCAACATTGCTCATGTAGCCACTTACACCATGCACATTCACCTCGGGCAAACCACCCGAATTAGTTGAAATAACAGGAACTTTACTTGCCATTGCTTCCAATGCTGCCAAACCAAAACTCTCGGTTTCTGAAGGCAATAAAAACAAATCGGCAATTGCCAATACTTGTTCTGGATTTACAATCTTACCTAATGATTTAATATCATCACAGGTATTTAATTCACGACATAATTTTTCAATATTTGCACGCTCCGGTCCATCACCAATCAATATTAATTTAGCCGGCATTTCTTTTCGCACTTTATCAAATACTCGCAACACATCATCCACACGCTTTACTTTTCTAAAATTAGAAACATGTATCAACAAACGTTCTCCATTAGGAGCATACATTTTTTTATGGCATTGAATATTTTCAAAATTAAAGTCATCTAAACAAATAAAATTGGGAATTACTTTAATGTCCTTTTTTACATGAGGGAAATTAATGATGGTATCTTGTTTTAAACTTTCCGAAACGGCAGTTACAGCGTCACTCTGATTGATAGCGAATGTAATTACAGGCTCAAATGACGGGTCTTTTCCAACCAATGTAATATCCGTTCCATGCAATGTGGTAATGAAAGGAATATTAATGCCTTGCGATGCTAATATCTGCTTTGCCATGTATGCTGCTGATGCATGTGGGATTGCATAATGCACATGCAACAAATCCAATTTTTCATATTTTACAACATCAACTAATTTACTCGATAAAACCAATTCATAAGGTTGATAATCAAATAATGGGTAATCCGAAACCGACACCTCATGATAAAATAAATTCTCCGAGAAAAAATCCAATCGAACTGGCTGACTATAGGTAATAAAATGTACTTGATGTCCCTCCATCGCCAATGCTTTTCCTAACTCTGTAGCTACTACTCCACTCCCACCAAATGTAGGATAACATACAATTCCAATTTTCATAATCTGCTCTATTTAATAATGTTCTGTAAAGTTACGGAATTTATTTCCAGATAAAATAGGTTTAACAATTGCTAAGAATAAATCCATTTTAAGTACACTTAAAAGCGCCAAAAGTTTACATTTGAATGAATAATTTACCCTAACCCCACAATGAAAAAATTTCTTTTTATAGCCCTGGCTTTTGTAACGATACAAACTACTGATTTAGTTGCACAAACTGGCGACACCATTACTGTTCAAACTTTTACATTTGGATCACCACAGAATAGTTGGTTTGTATTTCCTAGCGACACCGTTCGATTCGAAAAAATATTGATGCAATACACCTTGAAATGCAATCCAGCACAAAGCCCTGCTTGTGGCGAATGGGATTATTTAACCTATACCTATCTTTACAAAAAAACAGGCTTATTGGATTCAGTATTGGTGAATCAACCTACCTATACCGTTAATGGTGCTAGTCCGGACAGTATTCAATTTATGAATACGCCATCCTATTCCTATTATCCATCCTGGCAATATGCAGCTACGCATACCGATACCACTTCGCTTGCGACCTACTTAGTTGGAACAGGAACCAACACGAGTAATCATCCTTTTGCTGCAGCAAATGCTGTTTCGAGAACACAGTATTTATGGAAAGCATCTGAAATCAGCGCTGCAGGAATGACTGCAGGAAACATTACTGGTTTACAATTTTATATCCAATCCTTAGGAAGTTCTTTGCGTAACCTTACCATACGTTTAAAAAATTCTATACTTGATTCATTAACACAGTCGACATTAAATAATACGGGTTTCACAACGGTTTATTCGCAGAATACAACATTCGCTGCTAGTGGTTGGAATAGCTTGCAATTATCAACTCCTTTTAACTGGGACGGTACATCTAATCTGTTAATTGAAATTACCTACGACAATAGACAAACAGGAACAAATAATGTAGTAGCATCAACTACTACTAATTTCCATTCGGGTTTAGTAAATGCTGGAAACGACAGAACGGCTTCCTTTCATAGCAATGGCTACATCACAGTTCCATTAAACAATAAATTAGTAGCATTGGATTCGTTTGTTACTGTTGCTTATTGGGCATACGGAACACCACAATTTCAACCACAAGATGGAACTTGTTTTGAAGCAGTGGATTCATTGGGCAATCGCATTTTAAATGCACACATGCCTTGGTCGGATAGCAAAGTATATTGGGATGCAGGATTTAGTTCAACATCGTATGACCGTATTAGCAAAACTGCTATAACAAGCGAAATAGAAGGTCAATGGAACTACTGGACATTCACCAAAAATGTCGTAACTGGTTCTATGAAAATTTATTTGAATGGGAATTTATGGTCGAGCGCAACGGGAAAAACCAAACGTATGCAAAACATTAAAAATTTCAGAATCGGAAAAGGTACTTGGAATGGTTCTCAAACCTATGAAGGAAAAATAGATGAGTTTGCAGTCTTTAATACTGAATTAAGTCAGGCTACCATCCAAGCCTACATGAATCAAAAAATAAATGTTAATCATCCGAACTACAACAACCTTGCTTTGTATTACCTATTCGATGATGGTAATTATGCAACTGCTGCTGATAGCTCAGCAGGTAATCATTCGAATGCAACATTCAACGGTGCCGATAATCCATTAAAGTTAGCAAGTGATTTAGTTAGTAATTTTTCACAAACGTATAACCGACCAAACATCACGTTCGAACAAGGTGTATTTACAACACTAATAGATACACTACTAATTATTGATTCAACTCAAAATGCACCCATACAAATTATATCCTACAACGATTCCATCAACAACCCTGGTATTGCTATAGATACAATTATCGTTTGGCCAGCGTATTACAACAACTACCAATACAATGCACAAGGTATTGCAACCGACTCTTCATTTGTAACACCTGATAGCATCATGCACATTGCTTATTACAATTGGTATAGAAAATTTCCACAAGAATTACGTTTTGAATTAGCACGTTATATTACTCCTTATGGAAATGGGTTAAGTCTTGGAAACGGATGGACCTGGACATTTGATGTTAGTGATTACAGAACCTTACTAGCCGATAGCGTGCACTTAGCTGCTGGCAATTGGCAAGAACTATTGGACATGAAATTTTTAATGATAAAAGGAATTCCTCCACGCGATGTGGTTGGTATTCAAAATTTATGGAATGGTCAATTTGATTATGGACATACCAATGACCCTATCGAAAATCATTTAACACCAAAAACAGTAAACATTCCTTCTAATGCTTTATCTACTCGCTGGAAGTCACGTGTAACTGGGCATGGAATGGATACACCATCTAACTGTGCTGAATTTTGTCCTAAAAATCATTATTATAAAATCAATGGGACACAACAATATTCAAAATTGGTGTGGCGCGACAACTGTGATGTAAATCCATTGTATCCACAAGGTGGAACTTGGGTATACGACCGAGCAAACTGGTGTCCTGGTGCTGAAGTGTGGACCTATGATTTTGAATTAACACCTTTTGTTACACCAGGTAATTCAGCAACATTGGATCACGATGTACAAGCGTATACCAATAATGGCGAATGGAGTTATTATCAAATCGAAGATCAACTGGTGAGTTATGGTGCACCAAATTTTACGTTGGATGCTGCTATTGAAGATATTTTATCGCCAAGCAAAGATCAAATGTGGTTGCGCTACAATCCAATTTGTACTAATCCAATAATTCGAATTAAAAATACAGGATCAAGTAACTTAACATCCTTAACCATTTCTTACCGACTTAATGGTTCTACTCCACAAATTTACAATTGGACTGGTAATTTAAAATTTATGGAATCGACAGAAGTTACATTGGGTAATTTAACGTGGACGCCAAATGCAACTGAATTTACTGTTACATTGAGTAATCCGAATGGAGGAACGGATCAATATGCGCAAAACAATTCCAAAACAACAAAGTATACGTTCCCACCAGCTATGCCATCACAATTTGTAATTGAATTTAAAACAAATACCTTTCCTGGTGAAAATCAATACACGTTAAAAAATAGCGCAGGTACAATTGTTCATCAACGCAACAGTTTAACTGCAAATACCATTTATAAAGACACATTAACATTAGCAGATGATTGTTATGAATTTGAACTAACTGATAGTGGTGAAGATGGATTATCGTGGTGGGCAAACACAGCACAAGGTGCAGGTTATGTACGATTTAAAAAAGTCAGTCCGAATGTAAATATTAAATCATTTGGAGCCGATTTTGGTGGTAAAATCTATCAGCAATTTACTACTGGATTATTGATTGGAATCGATGATTATAGTTTAACTACTTCAAACACTTTAAATGTGTACCCTAACCCAACAAACGGACATGCTTACATCGACTTCAACTTAACAGAAAAACAAAGTGGGAAAATTGAAGTGTATGATGTGCTAGGGAAAAATGTTTTTAGTCATGAATTCAAAAATCTTAGCTCCGAAAGCATCGAAACTGATTTTTCGGAATTGGATAATGGCATTTACGTTGTAACCCTCATCGCTAATAATGAGCGCATTACAAAAAAACTCGTGAAGCAGTAAGTGTTTGAGCTTTTTTGTTTAAAAAAATGCTTCCAAAAATAGTTGGAAGCATTTTTTTTGGGTGTAACTTTGTAAAAAACAAACAACCATGAAAAAATTAACCACATTAATCGCTTCAATGGTTATAATTGCAACAAGCTTTGCATTTAATCCCATTGAAAAATCAGTAACAATCAAAGAAAAATCGTCCGGAGGTGGAGGTTGCTTTGATGAGAACACCCATATTGTAAACCTTGGAGTAGGTTTTGGAAATGTAAGATATTACAAAGGAATTGGTGGAAGCTACCATCAAACACCTGCTTTTAGCGTTAGCTATGAACAACCATGGAAACAACGTTTAGGACCAGGTTATTTAGGAGTTGGTGCTTATCTGGGCTTTCAAACTGCTCGTTACAAATCAGATTACCGATCATCGTACGATTTAGGAATGTATTATTACGAACATCGTTGGACAAACATGATGGTTGCAGGAAGAGCTGCTTACCATTGGGATGTTTTAAACAGCGAAAAAGCTGAAGTATATGCTGGTGTGCTTATTGGAGCTAGCTTTAGAATCTATAGTTATGATACCAATGACCCTCGTCCAGAAAACAAAAACTTATACAAACAAACGAGTAGCTTAGCATACCCTGCTTATTCATTATTTGCTGGTGCTCGCTGGTACTTCGTAAAAAATGTAGCCTTCTTTGGTGAAGTTGGTTACGGAATATCCTACTTAACAGGTGGATTAAGCTTTAAATTTTAATTCAACTTACTTAAAAAAAGAAGAAGCGTATTTAACTAAAATACGCTTCTTCTTTTTTTAAGTTAATTGTAGGATTATTTTCTTGTAATTCCTTGCACCGTTTCAAATAAATCAATTTGAATTTCCTGAACTCTTCTGAATCAGGATTAAAGGGACGATGAGCACTTGCTTTTAGAATATCATTAACTTTTTCGAATGCATCGATTGTTTCCTCATCAAATAATACATCCTTTAATTTTTGAAAAACATATTCAATCGCTTGTTCATTCGGATGAACCATATCTGTTTTATAAAAACGATAATCGCGTAAATCATCAATTACCAATTCATATGCAGGAAAATAAAACAAATTGGAATAATCATTTACCAATTGATGCACCGTTGTTAGCAAATGTGCTTTACTCAAATTGTTTTCTACCACTCCATCGCGAACATAACGAACAGGACTAACCGTAAACACAATTTTTAATTTCGGATTAAAAACCTTTAACTTTTCAATTAGCATTTTATATTCTGCAATAACATCTAAAGAATTTAAAAACAATTTTTCAAATTGTTGTTGAGGCACTTTGTGACAATTACCAACCAATTGATCGCTTTCAATATGCTTATAGATGAATGAGGAACCGAATGTAATAAAAAGCCAATCGGCTTGTTTCAATTGATTGTGTGCAGCATTTAATTGTGTATTTAGTTCATTCAAACAAACCTCTTTGTTTGAGTTGGAATAACGACTATGATGCTCCCAACTATTCCAACATTCATTTGCATAAAACAAGTCTTTCTCTACATACTGTTCATTCGAAATATAACGTTGAATTGCAGTTGAAATGCTTTGAGGATTATAGATAATCCCATGCGGATTAAGCACAATATCAAACTTTGATTGTTGCATCAACTCACCAATATTTTCGGCAAAACAAGAACCCACAAACACCATTTTTTGTTTGTAATTCAATTTTGATTCGAATGATTTTATTGGGAATGATAAATGAAAATTCATTGCTTGTTAATCGTTATGTCCTTTAATTTCTTTTGTTCCACCCGTCTTCCACATCTCCTCTTCTTTTTGTTGAGCTAACTTTAATGAATCAGAAACTTGTTTATCGCCAAAACGATTTAAGTTCGGTTTGCCTGCATTTACCCAAGCAGTATACCACATGCTACCCACCATAATAATTGCCTGACGCATTCTTCGTTCCACCATTCCATTCATCAACTTATCATAATCTTCGGTATACTCTTTTGAATATACTTTCATAAGTGTTGCACCACGATTTTCAAAACTGTATTTTTTATCGGGCGAATAACTAGCATTCAATGTTGCTTCAAATATCAAAACAGAATCCACCGCTGCATGACTCTCTTTTACAAATTGCCACGCTTTATTAATTGGCTTATCCACATAGATTGCTTTTCCTACCCAGTAATCATATCCTTCTGATTTTAATTCGGGAATGCGTGATTCCCAAAAGCCATGTATTCCTTTTTGATTGGTTAATTGTCCGTTATAATTTTCGGTTGTATGCAAAGGAACATGTGCATCGCCAATGTAATGTCCTAAATCGGCAGAGTAATGTAAAATCAAATCTAAATTTTCTTCTTTAAAAGCTTGTGATAAACGATATACCATTTTTTCGATGTGCCATGGCACAATTCCATAAGCTTTTAATGTATCCTCGGAATATTTTTTTACAGCTGCTTTCCAAAACACAGGAACAGAATCGAATGGATGTGAACCATAATGATCAATGTCGATGTAATGCCTTGCTGCTTCGTCTTCATTTGCATACCTACGTTTATCAGGATCAACTGCATGTTCCGAAATGTATTCGATGTGCTGCTTATAAAAACCCATCATTTCACTTGGCAAAGTAAAAACAGCCATACGGTTGATTTTTTTATGTGCAAAAAAACCCCAAGTATAGGCAGGTTGATTTGCTGGAATAAAAAAGAAAGCCAGCAACGCAACAACAATTAAGGAAAAAAATAGTTTCTTCATGAATCGGTATTCAGAATGATAATGCTATAATAACATTATAAAGATAAGAATAAAAAAGAAGTGAATAGGTTAAGCCATCTTTACTAAATACTTACCATCCAAAACGGGAATAACAGTTGTTTGATCTAAGGTAAAACAGTATTTAATGTCTTTTTTCAAACCCATTGCTGCCAAACGTTTGGAGTGTGATGAGTTATGAAAAAACTTCACTTGACTTTGCTGTGTTTGTTGGTATAAAAACAAGGCAGCCAAAGCAGCATCACCTGTATGAAATAAATTCGAATTAATTAATCGTTCGGAAACAGCACCGGCAAAAACAGTATCTTCTAAATTCAATCTGTTTTTCCAACCCGAACAAAGCAACAATACATTTTTGTTTTGTGTTTGCAACCAATTACACAATGCAGTAATGTTTGTAAATGCACCTATCACAACTTGATAAGCATTGCGAGCTGCTTCAATGGCTTGTGTTCCATTGGTTGTTGAAATAACTACCGTTTGACCTTTTGTTTTTTCGGTCATGTAACTGTAAGGCGAATTACCAAAATCAAATCCTTCAATGGCAATTCCGTTGCGTTCTGCTCCCACCAAATATCCTTGCTTTTTGTAGTCCATTGCTTCCTCTAGTGTTGCTACCGGAATCATTTTGTCTACACCATATTCAAATGCTGTACACATTGCAGATGTTGCACGCAACACGTCAATTACCACCACAATTGTATCTTCTCGCTCGTAAGCAGGGTACAATTGTGGCGATAAACAAACGTCAACAGTTAATTTTTTTTCCATAAAAGAAAAAGCGATTATGCTTTATAAAAAGGAATTTTTACAACTTTTGCTTTGATTGCTTTATCACGAATCATAATAAATATTTCAGAATCCACTTTCGATAAAGCAGTTGGAACATATCCCATACCAATTGCTTTGTTCATGGATGGTGATTGAGTACCTGAAGTAACTTTTCCAATTGTATTTCCAGCAGCATCAGCAATTAAATAATCGTGACGAGGAATACCACGGTCAATCATTTCGAAGCCTACTAATTTTTTAGTCACTCCTTTTTCTTTTTGCTCTAACAATGCTTTGCTATTGGTAAATTCTTTTGTAAATTTCGTAATCCAACCCAAACCTGCTTCTAAAGGTGATGTTGTATCATCAATATCATTACCATACAAACAGAAACCCATTTCTAAACGTAATGTATCACGAGCACCCAATCCAATTGGTTTGATTCCAAATTCAGCACCTGCTTCAAATATTGCTTTCCACATTTTATCTGCTACTTCATTTGCAAAATAAATTTCGAAACCACCTGCACCCGTATAACCTGTATTGGAGATTACCACATTCTCTTCGCCATTAAATTTTCCTTTTTTGAATGTATAATAAGGCATTTCTGAAAGGTTCACATCCGTTAGTTTTTGCAACGCTTGTGCAGCCTTCGGTCCTTGAACAGCCAATAAAGAAACTGAATCAGAAATATTTTTCATTTCAACACCTTTTGTATTGAATTTACTAATCCAATTCCAATCTTTTTCAATGTTAGATGCATTTACAACCAACATGTATTCTTTATCTGTAATACGGTATACCAATAAATCATCTACAATTCCACCTTTATCATTTGGTAAACAAGAATATTGAACTTTTCCATCTGCCAATACCGAAGCATCGTTTGAAGTAACACGCTGAATCAAATCCAATGCATTTTCACCTTTTAAAATAAATTCACCCATGTGACTCACATCAAACACTCCAACAGCATTGCGAACAGTTAAATGTTCTTCATTCAAACCAGTATATGAAACTGGCATATTGTATCCTGCAAAAGGAACCATTTTAGCTCCAAGAGCTATGTGAGTTTGTTCTAATGCAACGTTTTTTAATTCGGTAGTTGTTTCCATAAGTGTTTGTTGTTTTTACTGCAAACGCTGAATACGAATGGCAGTATCAGTTTATTATAATTAAAATTTGAAAGATTCAGTTTTTTACAATTGGAATGAGTTGAAATCCCCTTGTCAATTTTCAAGTAACAAATGTATGATTTTATTGCTTTAAAAGTTCAGAATTAGTACGCATTTTTTATATCTTTGAGCTTCATGCGAACAATTGATTTCTTATTTCAGCGAAACATGCCTCGATGGGTGATTTTCTTCATCGATATAGGCATAAGTTTGTTTTCACTTGTGCTCGCCTACCTTGTTCGATTTAACTTCTCTATTCCACAACTCGCAATTGACGACTTTCCATTTGTTTTTAGTGTTGTACTTGGAATAAGAGCCATTAGCTTTTTCTTTTCTAAAACATATCAAGGCATTGTTAAGTATACGAGTTCCAAAGATTCTCAACGAATATTTGTTGTACTAACAATTGGTAGTGTGCTTTTTGTCCTTATCAACTTAATTTTCTATTACTTTATTAACGAAAAGTTCCCTATTCCCTTCTCCATTATCATTATTGATTACATGGCAACTACATTTTTGATGATTAGTTTGCGTGTAATGTTTAAAGCCTTGTATCAAGAACTCACTAATCCGAACAAAGAAAAAAGAAGCGTTATAATTTTTGGAGCGGGCGAATCGGGCATTATTACAAAACGCACACTTGATCGTGATGCAGGAACAAAATACAAAGTATTAGGATTTATTGACGATGATAAAAAGAAACAAGGAAAGAAACTAGAAAGTGTTAGCATTTATCCTATCGACAAACTGAATGAGTTATTAGAAAATAATGATGTATCCAATTTAATCATCTCTGTTCAGGATTTGTCACCAAGCAAAAAACAACAAATCGTAGACATTTGCCTAAGTCACAATACCAAAGTGTTAAACGTTCCACCTGTTAGTAATTGGATAAATGGTGAATTGAGCTTTAAACAAATCAAAAAAGTACAAATTGAAGAGTTATTGGAACGTGATGCTATTCAACTCGATATTGCTATTATTAAAGAACAACTAACCAACAAAACAATTTTAGTTACTGGTGCCGCTGGAAGTATTGGAAGCGAAATTGTTCGTCAGGTAATAAAGTTTAATCCTAAAAAAATAATTCTGGTCGACCAAGCTGAATCACCTCTTTATGAAATGGAAATGGAGTTGCATGATAAATACAAGCAACAACAGTACGAAATTGTAATGGGTGACATTCGTAACAAAGATCGAATGGAAAATGTATTTAAGACATTTGCTCCAAACATTGTTTTTCATGCAGCAGCCTACAAACATGTTCCGATGATGGAAAACAATCCATCGGAATCCATTTTTACGAATGTACTCGGCTCTAAAAACCTAGCGGATTTATCGGTTCAACACAAGGTTGAAAAATTTGTGATGGTGTCGACCGACAAAGCGGTAAACCCTACCAATGTGATGGGAGCAAGTAAACGTATTGCAGAAATTTACACCCAATCATTAAATAAAAACACCACAACCAAATTTATAACTACTCGTTTTGGAAATGTATTAGGTTCCAATGGTTCTGTAATTCCTCGCTTTCGTCAGCAAATAGAAACAGGCGGACCAATAACCATTACACATCCTGATATTACTCGTTTTTTCATGACAATACCTGAAGCTTGTCAGTTAGTATTGGAAGCAGGAGCAATGGGAAAAGGTGGAGAGATTTTTATTTTCGACATGGGTGAATCTGTTAAGATTGTGGACTTAGCTAAAAAAATGATCAAGCTTTCTGGATTGATTTTAGACAAAGACATAAGCATCATTTATACTGGTTTACGACCTGGCGAAAAATTGTACGAAGAACTTTTAGCAAACGAAGAGAACACCATTCCAACGCATCACAAACAAATATTAATTGCCAAAGTAAAAGAATACGATTTTGAAACCATCTCTAGTTCAATCAATGAACTAATTAACCTGTTCGACCAACAAAACAATAAATCGATTGTAAAAAAAATGAAGGAACTTGTTCCTGAATTCAAAAGTAATAACTCGATTTATGAAGAGTTGGATGCATAGGTTATAGTGGGAGTCAGTCTGAGCCTGTCGAAGACTGCGGGCTGCCGAAGACTACAGGGAAAATACATGAAGACAATGTATGTTTACATATTAGAATGTTCAGACAAATCCTATTACACTGGAGTTACGAACAATCTTGAAAAACGATTCTTCATTCATCAAACAGGAGAAAATAAAAATAGCTACACATACAATAGAAGACCGGTAAAAATTGTCTATTACCAACTATTTAATTCTTCATCACAAGCAATTGCATTTGAAAAACAAATAAAAGGATGGAGTCGTAAAAAGAAAGAAGCAATCATTGCAGGTAACTATGAACTGCTTCCATCATTGTCTATTAATTATTCAAAAAAGAATAAGGAATCAGACAAATACGAGTTTTAAATGCTTTACAATTCCCACCGCACACTCTTCGACAAGCTCAGAGTGACCTTCCCGCACTATACTTATTAATGAAAATATTTAATAAAGAAGACTTTTTAATATTAACTTTGCAGCTCCAATTTTACTATTATGAACACACCATTCCGCCATAAAACAAAAATTCAAATTCGTTTTAAAGACATTGATAAATTAGGACATGTGAACAATGCCAATCACATAACTTATTTTGAATTAGCACGTGTTGATTATTTTGACGCATTAGCAGATGAAGGAGTAAAAATAGACTGGATAAACGAAGGTGTTATTTTAGCAAAAGTTGAAATGGAATATAAACAACCTATTTTGTTAGAAGATAAAGTATACGTTTACACATGGGTATCACGCATTGGTTCACGTAGCTTCGACATGGCTTGTTCCATTGTGCGTGAAGTAGATGGCGTGGAAGTAGAAGCTGCACATGGATTGGCTGTAATTGTTTGCTTTAACTATGTTACCAACCAAAGTATTGCTATTCCAGAAACGTGGAAAGCGAAAATGATCAATTAGAAGGGTGATTATTGAAAGATGATTGGTGATTATTGAATGTTGATTAACCTAGCCATGCACCGTTTCTTTTTTGCCATAATTGGCCATAATAGAAGCCTCGTAATCTAACCACTCTTTCCAACGTTTATCTACATCAATCTCATCGGCATGCTGACGAGCAAACCCGATAAATGTGGTATAATGCCCTGCTTCGGAAATCATTAAATCACGATAAAATTTCGCTAATTCAGCATCTTTGATATTCTCAGACAGCACACGAAAGCGCTCGCAGCTGCGTGCTTCAATCATAGCGGAAAACAATAAACGATCAACTAAAGACTGTTGGCGACTGCCATCTTTTTTCATGAACTTGTACAATTCATTTACATAATCATCTCTTCGTTCACGCCCCAAAACACCACCTCGCTTTTTAATCAACTCATGCACTTGTTCAAAATGAGCAACCTCTTCTTTTACTATTTCTAATAAGGCGGTTACCATGTCGGTATAATTTGGATTATTAACGATCAATGTTAATGCATTTGATGCTGCTTTCTGCTCGCACCATGCATGGTCCGTCAATATTTCATCGATATTACTTTCTACGATATTTACCCAGCGAGGGTCGGTAGCTAATTTTAATCCCAACATACAATTAACATTTTAAGATTGTTCCCAAACGTGTTTTAAATGTAACATTTCTCAATTCGGGTGGATATTCATACTTGATAAAACTACGCATCATTCGTAATTCAAATTGCTTATTTAACTCCATGCCACACTTCTTGCCTTTCACAAGTTTATAATATTCCAACTTGCCACTAGCATTTATTTTTATAATCACATCCATATAAACACCAGAACAACTTTTACAACTTATATCTATTTTATTCTCAAATTTTATTTTTTCAAAATCATCTGCCAGCCAAAAATTAGAGATTTTTTTCCAAGCAGCATATTGTACATCGCTTAATTCAAAATCTTCGGGTGCCGACTCTGTCGCTTGCTTTTCAGCAACAACATCCTGAGCAGAAACGATTGCTGCTGCAAACAAAAATGTAAATACAAAAACTATTTTTTTCATCTTATTCAATTACCACTATTTGTTTATTAAATTCAACTTTAAAGCCTTTCATTATCTTGTTGCGTTTGCGCAACTCTACTACACCATTCACTTTTACATTTCCTGCATCAATCATTGCATTGGCATCGCCACCATTCTCTACCCAACCCATTGCTTTTATCAATTGATTCAATTGAATATACTCGTCTTTTATTTTAAATGTTTCCATATACAAAAATAAAAACAAAAAACTGTTATACAGGAACTTTCTATTATAAATAATCAACAGTTATAGGCACTTTCTAGTATTCACTAGAACCACTTTTAGGTGTGCTGTCATGTTGAGCCTGTCGAAACATGTGGGCGGGCTTGTGCAAGCTCTTCGACAAGCTCAGAGTGACAGCCGCACTTAAACATTTTGCCCCTCCACTTGACAACGCGCAGACCCAACAACTAAAAACCAACAACAAACAACTAGCAACCAATCCAACAATTCTTTTTCGTACTTTTGTAAAATGAACAATGATGAGCAATTCAACAATCTTCGCGATAAGTTAGCACAAGATAAAAACTGGCCACAAGTATATATGTTTAAATTCATTATACCTGCCGACACTAAAAAGATGGCTCTTGTAGAGGCTAAATTCTCTGACGAAGCAACCATTCATCAAAAAGAATCGAGCACCGGAAAATATTTAAGTATCACTGTTACGGAAGTAATGTTAAGTCCGGATGCAATTATTGAAAAATACAAAGAAGTAGGTACAATTGAAGGGGTGATGTCGCTTTAGGCCATTAACTAATCCTGCTCCAGTTGGTTCGTTCCTTGCCCATCATCGCAAAATGATAAGCAATATTGGCATTCTCAGGCTTTTCCAGATTCGCATCTTCACTTAATAATTCTATCGCCATGTTTCTGGCAGCATGCAGTATTTGTGCATCTTTTGCTAAATCAGCAATGTGTAAATCCAATACACCACTCTGTTGTGTACCAGCCATATCGCCCGGTCCACGCAACTTTAAATCAACATCTGCTATTTCAAATCCATCATTTGTTCTACACATGGTATCCATGCGCAGCTTTCCATCGCTACTTAATTTATGCGATGTCATTAAAATACAATACGATTGTTCTGCGCCTCGTCCTACCCTACCACGCAACTGATGTAACTGCGATAATCCAAATCGCTCTGCACTTTCAATAACCATCACACTTGCATTGGGCACATTTACTCCAACTTCAATAACTGTAGTAGCAACCATAATTTGCGTTTCACCTTTTACAAATCGCTGCATCTCATATTCTTTTGCATCAGCTTTCATTTGTCCATGCACAATACTCACTTGGTATTGTGGTTGAGGAAATGCACGCACAATGCTTTCGTATCCATCCATCAAATCTTTGTAATCCATTTTTTCGGATTCTTTAATTAATGGATATACTACATACACTTGTCGGCCTATTGCAATTTGTTCACGCATAAATTCAAACACACGCAAGCGATTGCTATCAAAGCGATGAACGGTTTGTATTGGCTTACGACCTGGAGGCATTTCATCAATCACACTCACATCCAAATCGCCATACAACGTCATTGCTAGCGTACGCGGAATGGGTGTTGCACTCATAATCAATACATGTGGTGCTTGCGAATTTTTGTTCCACATTTTTGCACGTTGTGCCACACCAAAACGATGCTGCTCATCAATTACTACTAACCCAATATTTTTAAATTGCACTTCATCTTCGAGCAAAGCATGCGTGCCAATCAAAATATGCATCTCCCCACTTTGCAATCTTGCATGCAATTCTCTACGTGCTTTTGTTTTGGTAGAACCAGTCAATAAACCAACATGAACGTCTAGTGGTTTTAACAAGCTAGAAATTGTTTCGAAATGCTGATTGGCTAAAATCTCTGTTGGTGCCATCAAACAAGTTTGAAAACCATTGTCCAATGCGATTAACATATTCATTAATGCCACCAATGTTTTTCCACTTCCTACATCTCCTTGCAACAAACGATTCATTTGTTTGCCACTTCCCATATCCAAACGTACTTCTTTGATTACACGCTTTTGCGCATTCGTTAATTCAAATGGTAAATGATGATTGTAAAAAGTATTAAAGTAGTCGCCTACTTTCGGAAACTGAAAACCACGGTATGTTTTTTCGCGTAGTCCTTTTTGTTTCAATAATTTTAATTGAATAAAAAAGAGCTCTTCAAACTTCAAACGAAACTCTGCTTTTTTTAATAAATCAGGACTTTTAGGTACATGAATTTGTTTTACAGCCTCTTCCTTAGGCAATAACTGAAAACGCTCCATCACTTCCTTGCTAAGCGATTCGGGAATATTATTTTTAATGAGGGAAACTAAACCTTTTATAATTTTTGCAATTCCTTTGGTATCTAAACTTTTCCCTTTTAGCTTATCGGTGCTGTAATACACTGCCTGCAATGCACTAGCAAAAACAGTATTCTCTTCCGACACCAATTCAATTTCGGGATGCGCAATGTTAAACCGACCGTTGAATACATTTGGTTTTCCAAATACTACATATTCATTCGTTAAATGCGGTTTTATTTTTTCTGCAACCCATTTAGCACCTTGAAACCAAACCAACTCTAATCGTCCTGTTTCATCAGCAAATGTGGCAACAAAACGTTTTACACGTTTATCACCCACCATTTCGGTAGCTGTAATTTTTCCGCGCAATTGCACATAAGGCAAATCGGCATTGATCTCTTTTACTTTGTAAAACTTTGTTTTATCGACATAGCGAAAAGGATAATACTGCAACAGGTTGTTATAGGTAAAAATATGCAATTCCTTTTTCAACACATCGGCACGTTGAGGACCAACATTTTTGAGGTATTCGATGGGTGTATTTAAAAAAGCGTTCGACATATTCGGTATGCGAATTTACTGAATAATTAAGAACTGAGAGAAAGAAATTGAAAGCTTTATAGGCTTTGCATTTTAACCAATAGGATATAAAAAAACGCCTAATCAAAATGATTAGGCGTTTCAATGAAACCAACATTTAACACAATTAATGGTTTACATTTATTCTACTATTTTTACGACCATTATCTGTTATAACCGAAACATTATACATTCCATTTGACAAGCTTGATAAGTCAAATTGAGTCGAAAAATTTCCAGCACCAATTGTACCTAACTGTTTCGATAAAATTAATTTTCCTGTTACATCATATAACTCAATTGTTACAGCTGAACTAACTTCTAAATTCATATTCAAGTTTAATTGCTCATTAGCAGGATTTGGGAATGCTAACAATGAAGTAATAGAACTATTTTCTTCGATAGATGTTGGAGTACTTAATGGAATTAAAGCTCCACCAGTATTCAATGCTACCCATAATCCAAATGTATTCGTGCTATTACTATTGTTTGCTGGATTTAAAAATCCTGAAGCTAAAACAGTAATTGCTTTCCCTTGCAAATTCAATGTTGCTAAAGGAGCAGAGTAACTTGCAACAATTGTTGACCCTGTTGCATCTGTAATATCTAATACTAAATCACTTGTTGGAACAGGCAAGTAACCTTGAAAGTCACCGTATGCAATATCATTAACGATTGTTGCATTGCTAACTTCTACGTCAACTACTGGAGCATCCGTTGAACCATGCACAACTAAAATATCTGTATTTGTATTTACTAATGCTGCTTCACGTCCATTTGCATAAATATCTAAATCAAATGCTGGAGCTGGAGAATAACCCGTTGCACTTACAATTCCATTTGCTACCACAACGTATGTTTCGTTTGCTGACAATGTTACTGGGAATGTTGCTATTGATTGACTAGAATTCGTGCTATTTGCAAGTGCTATTCCTATTGTTTGAGCAGTTTCTGCTGGAGCGTCAATAAATGGGGATGCTGTTCTAAAATTAAAATTGTCAATCAACAATGTACTTCCTAAATATACATCTACTGTTGCTGCTGCTGCATCCGCACTATTATGAATTACTTGAACACGAGCAGTTGAAGCTGGCAATGGAATTAAATTTCCTCCTTGTGGTAATGCTACCCATAATCCAAATGCATTTGTGCTATTACTATTGTTTGCTGGATTTAAAAATCCGGATGCAACAACAACTAATGCTGAATCCTCTAAACCCAATGTTTGAAGTGGAGCTTGGTAAGAAGCAACAACAGTTGCGCCTGTTTGATCTGTAACATTCAACGTATAATCAGCTGTTGCCAATTGTAAATAAGGATTAAAAGAACCATATGCTAAATCGTTTACAACAGTTCCTGCACCTGGTACTTCTACGTCTACTGTTGGAGCATCCGTTGAACCATGCACCACTAACACATCTGTATTTCCTGCAATCGAAGCTTGTTCGCGACCCATTGCATAAATATCTAAATCAAATGCTGGAGCTGGTGAATAACCTGTTGCACTTACAATTCCATTTGCTACAACAACATATGTTTCGTTTGCTGTTAGTGTTACTGGAAATGTTGCAAGTGATTGAGATGCATTTGTACTATTTGAAAGTGCAACACCAATTGTTAATGGAACACCAGCTGGTGCTGTCACAAAAGGAGAAGCCGTTCTAAAGTCAAAATTGTCGATTAGCAATGTGCTATTCAACCAAACATCCACTGTTGCTGCTGCTGCATCAGCACTGTTGTGAATTACTTGAACTCTTGCTGTTTGCGCAATTACGCTACTCGATAAGGCAATGCTCGAAAGTACGAGCAATCTTGATAGTTTTTTATTCATAATTTCTGTAGTTTTTTAGATTTATGTATATGAAACCAAACAAACATTATTTTTGTTTAACAATTATACATTTTTGTTAAACAATATTTTGCATATCATTAATTATCAGTATTTTAATTTTACATAAAATTGTAATAATTTCTATTTTTAGTCGATAACAATTATTTCTACTAGCAAAAAATCAAGTTCCGGATAGAAATAATCATTCAATCATACTCAAACATTATTCAACGATAAAAAGCAATACATTTGATACAATGAAAGCCATCAAACAAATAATCACTTTCAATTGGACAATCTGCCTGCTGAGCCTATCCATTCTGGCTGCTTGTGGATACAGAGCAGGACCAAGGAACTTCTACTACTTTAAAGGAGGAGACAAGTATTGCCGTTCAAAAATTTATGGTTATCCCGATGGCAAGAAAAAACTAGCCCAAGTAAACATTTATAAGAATGATGAACTGCTGGAAACAACCATTTATTATGAATTATGGCCTAATGATGAAGGATGGAAATTCGTAAGTAAAAAAGGATTCAAAACAGTTGAAAACGGAAAGTTTCTATTGAATGATACTGCTTTTAAAGCACCCGACAATATAATGTACATGTATTTCGACAACAAGTTCAAAAAACACATCGAAGTATACAAAGATGGTAAACGAATTCCACTTCCTAGTGGACATGCAGATGGATACGAAAGCATGCAGTATTTGGTGGATACACCAGGCGTTTATAGATGGAAAGGTGGAAAAGAAATTTTTCTTCGTCCGTTTACTGAAGAGGAATGGGCAAGCCATGTACGAATGAATGAACAATTGAATCAAAATACATTAAGTGATTCGGTTTGTAACTTTCGAAATCAATACATCAGTAAACAAACATGGTACCTGCAAGGTGAAGAAAAGAAAAATTTAAATGACTATCAACAACTAAAATTTAGTAGTATTGATTCTACCGTTCAAAAATTCAGATGGTATTTCCGTGAAAATGGACAACTGTACTTTTCCAAAATTGGTCAATACGATGGTGTGTATTACAGCGATAATAGCAAATGGACTGTAAAAAAAGACAGCGTAACAATTGATAGCATACTCTTTAAAATTGCCATTTTAAATGAAAAGGAATTTATTATTTATAGGGTAAAGTAAATTGAAAACTAAATCCCAATCAAAATTCAATCATTTCACAATTGTAAATCTGTTTAAACAATTTTTCACCTAAAACTTCGATTGGCGAAGGCGTAATCGTTTTTTTTATTCTCACACTCCAACCCTTCTCCACTAAATAATTTTGAATTAAATCAGCTGCCAATTGATGTCCCAATGGATTCCAATGTCCATCACAACACCAACCAAACACAGGATTAGCCAATTTATATTTATCTCGATATTCAATAAAGGCAGGTTGTAAATCCAACAAATCTATTCCTGCTGAATCGGCTATTGTTTGAAGTTGCTGAATCGGATAATTCAAATTAAAATCAGTTGGTACATAATCGCTTCCCAATTGTGTTTTCATTTCAGCTTTCCAATCGCTAGACAATTGAATAACACCAGGAACACTTACCACCAATAATTTACTACCAACTGCATCACATTCTTCTTTCAATCGTTGCAAGGCCCATGCTGTTGCTTTCCAACCTTGCACCCAGGAATCACTTAATGCGGGACGATATACGTTGTAGGCAAAACTTTCTGTTTCAAAAAATTGTTTCGCTTCCGTAGGTTTTGTTTCCGATTTAAATAAATTACGAATCATTCGGCTGGTATAACAATTTCGTTTCAACCACGCTTTCCATCCTTCTTCAGTTGGTTTTCGTATTTCAAAATCATTTTTCTGAATTACTTCATCAGCAACCACTTCGCAACACGGACTATACACTTGTCCTTCAGCTTTGCAGAGTGTACACTGATTATCACGAATATCATTTTCTAAATACAGAAATACGATGGTTATATCGGGCTTTCGTGCCTTCATTAATTTTCGCCACAACAGTAATTCTTGATATGTTCCATAACCACTCACGCCTCCATTCCATACATTACTAGTTGTTGATGAAGACAATAAAGTTGCCACATGCAATTTGTCGGGAATCGTTAATGCATGCAAAAACGAATCGCCCAACAGGGCTATTTTTAGTTTTGCATCACTCTTCCATTCTTCACCACGCATTCCTAAACTATTGCTAATAACATGAGGGTTACGAAGGCAATCCATATTATGGCTTCCATCCTGATTTGGAAGAGGCAAATACCCAACCTCCATATCACTTTGATATTGATAAGCTGAATGATACTCCGTTATTTTTAATGGAACCAAATGAAGAATTAGTTCCAACAAAAAGAAAAACACCAGGAAGTTAATTCCTATTAGTAAAAGGTATTTCTTTGCTTTTTTCAAAATAGAATGGCAATTAATTTATAGTAATACATTCAAATATAAAGTAATTTTTAGGATTCGTTTATTGGCAATCCCATTTATACTATCATACAATTTAAGGTTATTTAACAATTTACACTATAATAAACAGAAACGATGGGCGTTAATTCCAGGCCAATAAAAAATTTGGTATAAACAAACAAAAAATGTAATCTTATTATGACAAAAAAAACAAAATTCATTCTTACCACACTGTGGATAATCCTTAGCCGAAGTTATGATGCGTATTGCACCAATCAACTCACTCCCGATTTAAGTCAAGAAGCAAATCCATTGGTATCTGTTTTAGGCATGACCTGGACACCTTTATTGATTGTACTTTCATTATTAACCGTTTATAGCATTTATGCTTATTATACTAGAGTGTTTAAACCCATGAATTTAGTACCACCCGAAAAAGGATATACTTTTAATCATTTTGTAGCGTATCTATTTTTGGGCAAAAAAGAATACTGGACAGCCATCCTCTATAAATTTCCAAAAGACATTAAACGATTTAATACATACATGGGACATACCTTAATTCCATGCCTTTCTTTTGCTGGGATTGTATCAACACTTATGTGGTTATTGATTAATTATACAAATTTTTACGGACCATTTCACAATGTAATAGCTATTTATAGTATTTTGATTGGAGGAAGCATTCTTATCATGTTTACATGGAATAAGAAAATGTATAAACAGTATTTAGAAGAAATTGCGTCTTAGATGAAATTAAATATTTATTTCTCTTTTGTATATTAGTGCTATGAATTACTTTGAACCTAAAAATGCTGCTGAACGATATTCAAAAGGTCGTCCTAGCTTTCACAGCACTACCATCGCTCATATTCAAAAACAGTTAAAATTAAATACCAAATTCGAAAAAGCATTAGACATTGCTTGTGGCACTGGACTCTCTACAAATGCTCTTTTAGAAATTGCAACAAACGTTTATGGAACAGATACTTCTGAAGAAATGCTAAAATGGGCATTATCAAAAGAAAAAATAAAATACAGTATTGCACCTGCAGAAAAACAACCATTTCCTGATAAGGAATTTAATTTAATTACGGTGTGCTCAGGTATTCATTGGTTTAACATCGACAATTTTCTGATTGAAGCCAATAGACTTTTGACTCAAAATGGTTGGTTAATTATCTATGACAATTTTTTTATTTCAGAAATGCATGAACAAGAAAACTTTGGTAGTTGGTATCCGGAGATATATCTAAAAAAATTTCCAGCCCCTAAAAGAAATAACACCTTCGATTGGTCCTACGACCATTTAATTTCTAAAAATTTTATCCTTGAAAAGGAAGAAGAATTTAAAAACAGCGTCATCTTAACAAAAGAAGAGTTGATATTATATTTTACAACTCAAAGCAATATTACAGATGCCATTGAAAAAAAACAAACTACCTATCCAGAAGTAGAAAACTGGCTTAATGATGAATTAGCAGAATTTTTTCAGAAAGAAGTAAAAAGGACAATCAACTTTGGTAATTGGGTAAAATACCTTCGAAAATAAAAATAATTTAGCTATACCAATTTCGAGAAAAGAAATAAAATAATTTGTCAAAAAAAATGAAATTTAAAGTATACTTTTCTTTAATCGTTCTTTTATTTTTTTCTTGCCAAAAAATAGAGAAAGGAAAAAATCTAAGCAAAGATACCATTGAACATATTTACAAAATGGGTCTACTAGAAAAGGGAGAAAAGATTATTCTTTTTTATTCCAATTACCAAAAAGACAAAGCAGGAAACTTTTTCACCAATAAACGAATTGCGCATTATTGGATAGATGATAACCATCCAGAAAAAAACGACACCACCTTTGCTTTTTATAATGATATCATTTCCATAGATACAACTTATACCGTTCCTGATTTTGATGCTCCTTACATGACGATTACCAAAAGTGACAATAGTCAATTCAAAGTATACGCGGATGGAGATAAAAAAGAGATGAGATCATTCTTTGAACAAGCTATCTTAGAATGGAATATAAACAAGGGGAAATAAAATACTTTCTTTTAAAAATGGCTTATATTTGATTGGCAAAATCATCCTTAGTCAGCTTCAATTGCAAGATAAGGATGAGAATATTGATCCTATTAAGGGAGTTAGGGGTAAGCATATGAGACACGCACTTTACATAACAACTTTATTTATTTTCGGACTATTTTTAACTTCCTGTAAACAGACATTACCACAGGCAGAAGACAACTATCCTAAAGACACATTAATTTCAGATTTTCAAGGAAAACCCAATAACTCATTGACAATTTATTTGCCTTATTTTATTAAAATAAAAGAAACAATAATACATACATCTATCGACACAATGATGAATGAATATTTCTCATACAGTCTATATAAATTTAATGAGCCTGTTCTTTCTAACTATTACTTGGGACAAGACATGTATCGATTTCTTTGGCTTAGATCATTTCATAGACCAGTAATTATAACACTTACAAAAAACAATGATTCTGTTAAATTGATAACCAAAGAATTTGATGGACGGACACACTATTTCGAATCTAGACATTGCTTGAATTGTGATACCTCTAATCTTGATGACCCAAAATTGATGCTAAACGAAACAACAGAACTCACAATGAAAGAATGGGAAGAATTTGAAAGTCTTTTAATTCAATCAAATTTTTGGAACATTGTACCTTTTGAAAAAAACATTGGAAATGACGGGGCGGAATGGGCTATTGAAGCACATCTCAAAGATAAATATTGGTTTGTATCACGCTGGTCACCCAAAGACCGTTTTACAGATTGCGGTAAATACCTGATTAAACTTAGCGGTCTGAAAGAAGAGATTTACTAATTACCTAGTGATAATTTTATTTCATTTTTTGAATTACATTTGTCTTAATACTATATTATTTCACTAAAAATAAAATCATGTCAATAAGAACCTTTTGGACCATCTTCATAAAAATTATAGGAATCTGGTTAGTTTTAGACAGCGTAACTGTGGTTTCTCAATTCTTTTCGACACTCATTTTCATGTTTTCTAACGACTCATACGAAGATTCCATAATAACCCTTTTACTTTTAGTATTTACAATTGCTATCTACATTTTTATTCTCCGCCTTTTTGTATTCAAAACAGAGTGGCTGATTAATAAATTGCATTTGGATAAAGGCTTTAATGAAGAAAAAATAGATTTGAACATAGAACAATCAACTATATTCACAATAGCTATTATTGTCATTGGAGGAGTTATGCTTGTTGATAGCTTACCACAATTTTGCAAAGAAGTATTTACCTTTTTTCAGCAAGATAATTTGTTTAGAAACAGTCCAACCGCTGTTTGGATACTATTCCATTTAATAAAAGTTGTATTGGGCTATTTACTAATCACAAATAGCAAACAAGTAGTTTCATTCATTCAAAAACAGACAACGAAACAAAACAATAACTAATACGATTTATCGAACCATCACCAAACAAAAAAAGGCCACCATTCGGTAGCCTTTTCTTTTTTATAAAAACAAATTTTATTTAATATCCTTCATTTTTTGAGCTAACATATTAAAGAAATTGCCCAATGGTTTTTCAACCATCATTTTAATCATCGGGTTCATATCCGATTCAAATGTTAACTGACCAACACAATTACTTGCATCTTTTTCTGTCAACAATACAAACAATTTAAATTCAAAAGGCACTTTACCATGCGAAGTAATGGTGATTTTTGTATGCGGTGCTTTATCAATAATTTTCATACCAATAGTAGCCATTCCATTAATGGTAAACGAACACTCATCCACTGTCGATTGCCAATTGGTAACTTGTGGTGGCATCAACTTACTAAAGTTGTTAAAGTCGCTTAAGTAAGTGAAAATATTTTCAGCTGAATTTGCAATTTCAACTTTATCGCTTTCTATTTTGGTAAATGACATGGTTGTATGTTTTAATCAAAATTAAATTATTTTCCCCACACCGCAGGATTTTCGCGCCATTTTTTTAATGACTCTAAATCTTTTTCAGTAATGTAATTCGAATTCAATGCTTGCTTGATTAAGGTCTCGTAATTGGTTAAGGTTACCAAATTACAATTAGCTGCTTTAAAATTATCTTCGGCCGTTTGAAAGCCATAGGTAAAAATAGCTGCCATTCCTTTTACATCACATCCTGCTTCGCGCAATGCTTCCACTGCTTTTAAACTACTTCCTCCTGTAGAAATTAAATCTTCAATTACTACTACCGATTGCCCTTTTTCCACCACACCTTCGATCATATTGGTCATACCGTGCTTTTTAGCTTCGGAACGAACATAGGCAAATGGCAAACCCAATTCCTGAGCTACCAATGCACCTTGTGCAATACCACCTGTTGCAACACCCGCAATTAAATCGGGCTTCGCAAAGCTTGTATTAATAATGTTCACAAATTGCTGACGAACATAGGTTCTAACACTTGGAAACGACAGTGTAACACGATTATCACAGTATATTGGTGACTTCCATCCAGAAGCCCAAGTAAAAGGATTATTCGGTTGTAATTTAATTGCTTTAATTTGCAATAGAAATTCTGCTATTTTTAATGCAGATTCATCTTTTGTTTTTGATGGACTCATTTTATTTTTTTGCGTGTGCAAAGATATTAATCTCTGTTAAATAGCACTAGTTTATTAATTAACAATCTATAAAAATGATAAAAGTATTTTCCTACAACAAAACACTCTTCTTTACCGACAATAAAAGCCTATATACGCCTCACAAAGCAAGCATTCTGGTAAAAATTGACTCCGAAAAAGAAATCCAAAAAAACTATTCCGAATTAAGAAATAAACAGGAATTAGATGAAATCTACTTTTTAAGCGATGAACCCAAAAAAACACTAAAAGCATTCGCTGAACAGTTCAAAATCATAGAAGCAGCGGGCGGTTTGGTAAAAAACAAGGATAATAAATGGCTTTTTATCTTCCGAAATGGGAAATGGGATTTGCCCAAAGGAAAAATCGAAAAAAATGAAAAAGTAAAAACGGCTGCCATTCGTGAAGTGGAAGAAGAATGTGGTATCAGCAAGCTTTCTATCCTCCACGAACTACCAAGCACCTATCATACCTATCATTTAGAGGAAAAAGAAGTATTAAAACGCACTTATTGGTTCGAAATGTTTTGCGAAGATACGTCTCCACTTGTTCCACAATTGGAAGAAGGCATTACCGAAGTTAAATGGCTGGCAAAAAACGAATTACAACAAGTGGTGGATAACACCTACGATTCTATTTTAGATGTATTAAAAGCACTAAAATAATTTATCAACAATCGCCCCGAAACTGTTTAAAACATTATCATTTCAGCGCATTTAGGATACTTATATTTGTGATATAACTTAAACGTATGTCAGAATTAAGATTCCTTAAAAAGATTGCCCTACACTTAGGGATTGCCGAAAAACAAGTAAGTGCTACTGTTCAATTGTTAGATGAAGGTGCTACCATTCCTTTTATCAGTCGTTACCGTAAAGAAATGACCGGTAGCTTGGATGAAGTTCAAGTAGCCAATGTGCGCGATGAAATTGAACGCTTACGTACCTTGGAAAAAAGACGCGAAGCCATCATGGATTCCATTGAAGGACAAGGTAAATTAACTCCTGAATTGATTCAACAAATTAATGCTGCTGAAACACTATCATCACTCGAAGATATTTATTTACCCTACAAACCAAAACGCAGAACACGCGCTACCATTGCTCGCGAAAAAGGATTAGAACCTTTAGCCGAACTTATTTTTGCTCAAAACAAAATAGATGTAGAAGCGGAAGCGGATAAATTTGTATCACTAGAAAAAGAAGTGGCAGATACCGATGCTGCACTTTCTGGTGCTCGTGATATCATTGCCGAATGGATCAATGAAAATGCTGAAGCGCGTGATAAAATCAGAAATTTATTCAAACGCTCTGCTACTATCAAAAGTAAAGTATTGCGTGGCAAAGAAGAAATTGGCGAAAAATTTAAAGATTATTTTGATTGGGAAGAACCATTGATGAGTTGCCCATCGCACCGTCTATTAGCGATTCGCAGAGGCGAAGGCGAAGAAGTATTAAACATCAACATTGCACCACCCGAAGATGAAGCATACAAAATTTTGGAAATGCAATTCATCAAATCGACCAATGCAGCATCGCAACAAGTAAAATTAGCAGCACACGATTCGTATGACCGTATGATGCAAAGCTCTATTGAAAGTGAAATGCGCATGTTTACCAAAGAGGTTGCAGATGAAAAAGCGATTCAAGTATTTGCGGATAATTTACGTGAATTGTTATTGGCATCGCCTCTCGGACAAAAAGCAATTTTGGCAATCGACCCAGGATTCCGCACTGGCTGCAAAGTAGCGGCATTAGACAAACAAGGAAAATTATTAGAAGATACAGTAATCTATCCACACGAACAAAACAAAGTATTTCATTCGAAACAAACTGTTTTAGCATTGTGTGCTAAATATAATTTAGAAGCCATTGCAATTGGTAATGGAACAGCAAGCAGAGAAACAGAAAACTTTATTCAGAGCATTGATGATTTACCAAAAGACATCAATGTGATCATGGTAAACGAAAGTGGTGCTTCTATTTATTCGGCATCGGATGTTGCTCGCGAAGAATTTCCAGATAAAGACATTACCGTGAGAGGTGCTGTATCCATTGGTAGACGACTTGCAGATCCATTAGCAGAGTTAGTAAAAATCGATGCCAAATCAATTGGTGTTGGACAATACCAACACGATGTGGATCAATATTTATTAAAAAAGAAATTGGATGAAGTAGTCGAAAGTTGCGTGAATAAAGTGGGTGTGGAAGTAAACACAGCCAGCAAACAATTATTGACTTATGTTTCTGGATTGGGACCACAACTTGCAAAAAACATTGTGGAGTATCGTAACGAAAATGGTGCTTTTAAAACTCGTAAAGATTTATTAAAAGTGCCACGCATGGGCGATAAAGCCTATGAACAAGCAGCAGGTTTTTTACGCATCGTAAACGGAAAACATCCTTTAGATAGAAGTGCAGTACATCCCGAAAGTTATGCTACTGTTGAAAAAATGGCAAGCGATATTGGTTGTACCATCGAGCAATTAATGAGTGATAAAGAAGCACGTAAAAAAATTGTTTTGCAAAAATATGTGACTGAAACCATTGGTTTACCAACCTTAACCGACATTATGAATGAGTTGGATAAGCCAGGCCGCGATCCTCGTAAATCATTTGAAGTATTTAAGTTTGATGACAGTGTACATGAAATAAAAGACTTAAGAGTTGGCATGCGCTTACCAGGCATTGTTACCAATGTAACCAACTTTGGTGCTTTTGTAGATATTGGTGTTCATCAAGATGGATTGGTGCATGTATCGCAATTATCAAATACGTTTGTTAGTGATCCAAATACAGTAGTAAAAGTTTCTCAAAAAGTAATGGTAACGGTTACGGAAGTGGATGCACAACGCAAACGCATTGCATTAACCATGAAGGATAATGTACCAACATCCTACACAACACCAAGTAGCAAACCAACAAATAATACAAACAACAACAGCAATAAAAAAGGCCTGCCTGCCGGCAAGGCAGGAAAACCAGAACCAGCAGCAAATGATTTTGCGTCTCAATTAGCTGCCTTGAAGGATAAGTTTAAATAGGCAGCAAGCCAATAAATTTCCTATTTTTGTTGTTCAAAATTTTAAAAGAATGAAGATTTCATATAACTGGTTAAAACAGTACGTTAAAACAGAATTAGCACCCGAAGAACTTGGTAAACTTTTAACAGGTTGCGGATTGGAAGTAGAAAGTATCGAAAAAGTAGAAACCGTAAAAGGTGGCTTGCAAGGAATGGTAATTGGTGAAGTAATCTCCAAAGAAAAACACCCTGATGCGGATAAACTTAGCTTAACAACTGTTAACATTGGAACGGATGAATTATTAAACATTGTATGTGGTGCACCCAATGTGGCTGCAGGGCAAAAAGTAATTGTTGCTACCATTGGTGCAAAATTATATCCTAGCACTGGCGAACCGTTCGAAATAAAAAAATCTAAAATACGTGGTGCTGCTTCCGAAGGAATGCTTTGTGCTGAAGATGAAATTGGTTTGGGTGAATCGCATGCTGGCATTATGGTATTGGATGCCGATGCACAAGTAGGAACACCTGCAAAAGACTATTTTAAAATTGAAGAAGATTATACATTCGAAATTGGTTTAACGCCAAACAGAGCAGATGCGGCATCGCATGTGGGTGTTGCGCGCGACTTAGTAGCCGTGCTTAATGCTTTATCAAAAGACGAACAACTATCCTTACAATTACCAGACGTTAGAGCATTTGAAGTAGAATCAACAGACTCTAAAATTGAAGTAGTTGTTGAAGACAGCGAAGCATGTCCTCGTTATTCAGGATTAACCATTCGTAATGTAAAAGTGGCAGAATCACCAGATTGGTTAAAAAACAAATTAAAAGCAATTGGTCTTCGCCCTATCAATAACATTGTAGACATTACCAATTACGTTTTGCATGAATTAGGACAACCGATGCATGCATTTGATGCCGATAAAATAAAAGGCAATAAAGTAATTGTAAAAAAATTAGCGGATAAAACGAAATTCAAAACATTGGATGAAGTAGAACGCGAATTATCATCCGAAGATTTAATGATTTGCAATGCCGATGGTGGAATGTGTATAGCTGGTGTGTTCGGTGGAATTGAATCGGGCGTTACGAATGCTACAACAAATATCTTTTTAGAGAGTGCTTATTTTAATTCCACTTCTGTTCGTAAATCATCCAAACGTCATGGATTAAAAACAGATGCATCCTTCCGTTTCGAACGTGGTACAGATCCAAACATTACTGTTTTTGCATTAAAACGTGCAGCATTGCTTATCAAAGAAATTGCTGGCGGAGAAGTAAATTCAGAGATCATTGATATTTACCCAAAACCAATTGAAAATTTCAAAGTTCCTTTTTCATTCGAAAAATGTGATCAATTAATTGGCAAACACATCGATATTGAATTAATCAAAACGATTTTAACCTCTTTAGACATCGAAATTGAACACGAAGGTCATGATGCACATTTACTTTCTGTTCCTCCATTTAAAGTGGATGTAACACGCGAGCAAGATGTGATTGAAGAAGTGTTGCGCATTTATGGATACAACAACATTGAAATACCAACTGCATTAAATTCATCGTTATCATTTGCTGAAAAGCCTGATAAAGAAAAAATTCAAAATACTGTTGCCGACTTTTTAAGCAACAATGGTTTTTCGGAAACCATGTGTTTATCTTTAACAAAAGAAGATTACTCAACAAAATTAAAATCGCTTAACCCGGAGCACAATGTAAAAATGTTGAATCCATTGAGCAGCGATTTAAATGTATTGCGTCAAACACTTTTGTTTAGCGGATTGGAAAGTATTGCTTACAATCAAAACAGAAAGAATGCGGATTTGAAACTGTATGAATTCGGTAAAACATACATTGCCATTAAAGGGGAAGAGAAAACAAAATACATTGAAACAAAACACCTTTCATTATTCATTACGGGTAAAAAGAAGGATGAAAAATGGAATGCAAAAGCTGAGGCTGTAAATTTCTACACACTAAAAGGTTATGTAGCAGCTATCTTGGAGCGTTTGGGAATTGATGTAAAATTAAATGAAACGCATTCCGAAGCATTTGCACATGGATTATCATTCACATGGAATAAAAAAACAATTGTAGAATTAGGAAGTGTTTCTAAATCCATTTTAAAAACAATGGATATCAAACAAGAAGTATTTGTGGCTGATTTTAATTGGGACATTGTATTAGAAGCGGTTAAAAAGAACAAAGCGATTATGTATACCGAAGTTCCTAAATTCCCTGAAGTTAGACGTGATTTAGCACTATTGATTGATAAAGCAGTGAAGTTTGAGCAATTGGAACAATTGGCGTTTCAAGCAGAAAAAGGTTTATTAAAAAATGTAAACTTGTTTGATGTATACGAAGGGGATAAATTGCCAGAAGGTAAAAAATCCTATGCATTGAGCTTTACCTTGTTGGATGAAAATGCAACGCTAACTGATAAGCAAATCGAAAAGATCATGGAGAAGTTGATGAAAACTTACCAAGAAAAAGTAGGTGCTGAAATTCGATAAGTACTCACAACTGAAAATAAAAAAAAGCAAGTAAAATTTACTTGCTTTTTTTATATAAAGAACATCGTTATTAGTGAACAACTACAATCTTATGCATCTTCAACACCGTTTTAGAGGAAGATACTTTACAGAAATATACACCATTTGATAGGTCTGCTATAGTAAGAGTAGTATTTCCTGATTGAGAATTATCAGCAACTAATTTTCCTGCTACATCATACAATTCAACCGACACATTACCAATATTAGAACTTGTTGTAATGGTAATAAATTCATTGGCAGGATTTGGGTAAATCTGAATTTCAGAATTTGCCAACACCTCATCAACACCAATAACATTACAATTGATTGCATTGCCCGGTATATTTGCATCCAACCACGTCAATCTCAAATTAATCCAGTTTTTAAATTTTGTAATTTGTCCAGCATACGTTGCTGGATCTGCATCAACTTCGGGCGTTCCTGTTGCTACTCCTAAATTTCCCCATTTATCAAAATGACGAACTTGGGCAGAATCTAAATACAAAGCAACCGAATCGATGTGGGCATTTAATGATGCATTACTCAAAATATTCGTTCTAAAAAACTCCCAACGGCAACGCAATGTATTTTGAAATAATGTGTCTTGCATTAAACGAACATACCACCCAGGAGAATTTACATCCGGGCCACAATCATTGATATGATGCGCCCATCCAGAACCATCTGTTGCTGAAAAGATAGAGCATTCATTGATATTTTTCCATGCCCAATCAAAATCCCAAACAGGGCCCGCTTTCAATTTTGAAATGCCTGTTACTTTATCAATATCCTTATGAAAATAACTGCTCTTTTTAAAACCATCATTATTCCGTGCCAATTCATTTACAATCAAATAGTCTACAAAAGAATTGGTGCTCATGTATTTTTGATAACCATTTACAGTATCCGAAAAATTAGGACTGTACAATGCCGATTCAAAATCATTAACAAACGTTTGAATGTATGTTTTTTGTTGGGGAGTTATTTTAGTAGGGTCAGGATAATGATACACCAAATGAACATCCAATGTTGGATGATCAATTGGATGATAGTTTAACAACCAACTATTACTTCCATCCCAATAATCATTTTTTAAAATATAACCACCTGTAACATTGATGCCTGTATTTTCCATCGTATCTAGCTTTGCAATATTCACTCGATTGTTATCGCGTTTAATATTTTCCATCAACATATAAATTCCTTGATAACTGCCATTCACAATTACTTCACAATACTGACTACGAGTTGCATAATGTCCCATTTGATCAAACAAGTTATAGGCGAGCGTATTTCGCATAAACGATTTATCATTGTAGTTGGCAATCAATACCCAATCATGTTCAGCAGGCATTCCCAATAACGAAACATTCAATTCTGCATTCAGAGCATCACGTGTTTCGATAGCATATGGCTTTTGTGGCAATGATTGTGAATAAGCACCACGCATTTCTATTCCTATATTTCCATTGTAATTATTTGGTGTATCAGTAACATGATTGGTTGCCCCTACACCATTGTAAATAATTCCCATTGTCCCACTTATTTTGGGTTCATCAGGAATTGGAATTCCACCCGTATTAATAATAACGATTGGTAAATTAGAGGATGTAAAAACAAATGGGGCACTAGCACCAGCTCCAAAGGTAATGCTCCAACTATTTAATACTCCCGCATCAGCTGCATAGGTATCTACAATTCGTAATTTCCAAGTACCATTTCCATTTTGACCATTGTTCATATTGCCCAATGTTTCTTGTGGCTTAAAAATTCCAGTAAACGGAGCCGATGCATTATTAATACTGGTAGCTGCAGATTGACTCAAACAAGTATTCGTAAAATTATCATCACCTCCACCAATGCCAGAAAATAAATTTATCTCCGTACCATCGGGTGCTACTAAATGAACATTTAAATCAGAATCATAAGTATGTGTAATGTCCATGCAAACCTGCACCAAACCATGACTTGCATTTAAAGCTGTAGGAGTTAAACCCGAAACCGACAATGTAAAATCATTTACTTGACCATCATCCGTTATATTTCCTGTTGCTCCATTAAAGGTTTGTGCGTGTGAAAATGCACTAATAAAAATTGCAACAAGTGTTATTATTTTCTTCATAAGCTTTTCTATTTACAAAATAAAACGCCTCGCAAATTGCGAGGCGTTTTGTTTTGATGAAGTACTATTATTTTACAATGGTAACGTGACCTATGTATTTTTTATCATTTCCTTTAAAATCTTTAAATGTAACCTTCCAAACATAAGCATCTTGTTTCACAACATCACCAATGTTATTTATTGCTCCATTCCATCCTTCATTATAATCGTTTGTTTTGAAAATTCGTTCACCCCAACGATTAAATATAACCATTTCAAATGTTGAAAATTCAATCCCATCAGCATATACTCGGAATACATCATTCTTACCATTACTGTTTGGAGTAAATGCATTTGGAGCGTAGAATACTTGAATTGGATCAATCATAACACCACCATAAGCAGTGTCGGCACAACCGTGAATATTGGTTACAATTAATATCACATCTGAATATCCTGTATCGGGATAAACAAATGTTGGATTTTGAATAATTGAATTACCAAAAGGTCCAAACGTCCAGTTCCAAGAATCTATAACACCCAATGATTGATCTGTAAAATGAACGGTAGGATCAACAATTGTTGTTGGTTGAGGATATGAACTAAATGCAGCAATTGGTTGTGAGTGAATAGTAATATAACCAGTTTGAGTTACAGTACTAGAACAACCAGTTGTGTTAGTATAGGTAAATGTTACATCATAAGAACCTGCCAATGTATATTCATAAATTGGATTTGCTCCAGTAGAACTTGCGCCATTGCCAAATGTCCAGAACGATGTTCCTCCTGTTTGATTGGTCGTCCCTGTAAATGTAACTAGTGTTGGTTCACAACCTTCCACCACATCCGAAGTAAATGATATAATTGGTGATGCTACTACAACAATAGTATCGGTATCAACATTGCCACATAAACCTGAAATAGTATAAGTAATTACATGACTTCCAACTCCAGCAGTTGCGGGGTTAAATAAACCTGTAGTTGGATTTACACCGTTACCACTCCATGTTCCACCAGCATCAACAGCACTCAACGTAACTGCAGCCGAACCCGTACAGAATGGACCAACATGAGTGATGGTGGCATTTAATTGCGAAGTAACATTTATGATTACCGTATCCTGTGAAGTACAAGGTGTTGTAATGTTGTAGGTGATGGTCCAAGAACCAACTCCAGCTGTTGCAGGATTAAATACACCTGCAGCTGATGTACCTGGGCCGCTCCATGTTCCACCTGCTGTTGCAGCAGTAAGTGTAATGGCTGCACCTGTTGAGCATTGATTTCCAACTGGAGTAATTGTTGCATCTGGTTGCGGAGTAACAACAATACTAATTGTATCAGCACCTATTCCACATGCTCCGTTTACTGCAAAAATAATTTGATGAGTACCATTTCCTGCAACAGCTGGATCGAACACTCCTGTAGTTGCATTTACACCAGGACCGCTCCAAGCGCCAGCACTCATAGGAACATTCACAGCTAATTGTTGTGTTCCACCGTTTACACAAAACGGACCAGCAGGAGTAACAGTTAACGCATTGATATTAATAACATCTACTTGAACACTATCTGTTGAAGAACAACCACCTGCAATGTCAGTAACTGTAACAGTATAAGTTGTAGTAGTCATTGGTTGAGCTGTTGTATTTTGAATAGTTGCATTGGCAATACTTCCAGTACCTGGTGTCCATAAATAGCTGTAGCTAGCAGGATTTGCAGCCACTGCACATGTTTGAAAACGAACATTTGGACGTTCGAATTGAGAAACAAAAGCATCTGGTAATGGCAATCCACAACCTGGTGAAGGATCTTCATAATCATTTACAACAGATGCAAATGTTGTTGTTGTTTTATTTAATACATCCGTATTTGTCCAACTTGCATTATTATAACACATTTCAAAAATTAAATTAGAAATTCCATCCCATTCGTAAACGGTTGTCAAATTAAATGTATTCCAACCCGCAGTTGTTGTGTAAGCAGCTGGACCATATACCACACTTGTTACTGCTTGAAAAGCAGTAGTTGGCAATGAGGATAAATTAGTACAACCCATTTTAATTGTGAAATTATTATACGGCTGTGTACTTGCTTTTTGAGCTACGTCCAAAGCAATGGAAGTGATTTTTCCACCAACAAAACCCAATGCATTTAACTCTGCTGCTGTAAACAAAACCTGCATCCTACCGTTGTTCCAGAAACCTGTAAATGGTGTTGGATATTGATTTGTAGACAAGGTGCCTGTTCCAACAGTAATAGGAACTGGAGCAGGACAGCCACCTGTAGCACTAGGGCCACAAACAGCAGGAACACCATTTCCAAACACAACACCTAATGATGCTGTTCCACCTGCACAGAATGAAGTATCTGCAATTGCAGTGATTGTAGGTGATACTGCAGGAATTACAGAAATAGTAACATTGTCGGTTTTAATACAACCTTGTGGACTCGTAACTGTAACAGTATAATTGTAAGTACCTGGTGAAGTAATTGTAGCAACAGGATTATCTATAGATGCATTACTCAAATAAGTAGCAGGCGACCAACTATAGTTATATCCCGCTACATTCGGACTTAAGTTAGCAATGCCTAATTGGATAGGTTGTAACAAACAAGAACTTGTTCCACTTTGAGTAACATTATAAGTGAAATTAGGAACAACATTTACAGTAACCGTATCTACGTTATCGCAAGTTCCACTTAAATTACTCACTACTGCATAAGTAGTAGTAGCACTCGGACTTGCAATTGGGTTAGCACATGGATTACAAGAGAAGTTGCCAGGATTCATTGGTGGACCAGAAACAACCGACCAATTAAAAATACTACCACCATAAGCATTCAACTGAGCTGTTTGTGAGCCACAAATAGTCAAATCAGGATTAACAGTTGTTGCATCCAATATATTTACATTGTATACAAATGTTTGCATACCTTGAACTGGACAAGCACCATCTTGAACGGTAATTGTAAACGTTAAATTTTGACCTTGGGTTCCAGCAGGTGCATTCCATGTAATATTTAAGTTTAATGGATTTGTTGAAGCACCAACTTGTGTAATTACTGCCCCAGGTAATGCCAATTGAATGTTGGAAATGTAGGACAATACATTTGTTGCATCAGGGTCTGTATACGAAGTGTTGAAGCTAAAACTATTTCCTGCACACATTTCTAATGAATAGGGACCTGTTTGAACAGCATTTCCGGTAAATCCACCCATTGTGCCAGCGCTTGGGTCAGGAACTTGATTCGGACAATTTTGAACTACAAATTGAATATCACGCATTACAGAACCAACCAAATTTCCATTGCTGTCATATTCTTGAACAAGAACTGCTACAACAAAATTTCCAATGGTTGTTGGAGTAAATGTAAGTAGGCCTGTGTTAGGATCAATAAAAATTCCCGGGATTGGAGATGTTCCAGAATAAGGAGCGATATAAGTACATGGCAATCCAGAATTCTCTAATGCAGGAGTAATAGAATAGTACAATGAATCACCATCTGTTTCAATAACACCGTAACTATAACTTACAGGTTGATTTGCACATACATAAGGAATAGGTTGGGCAGTAAAAGATGGAGAACTATTACAAGGAGCAGTTGCACTATTTAAAGTAGCCTCTACATAACTGTTATTAGGAGTTACATTTGTTACCGCATTGTTACGGCAACAGGTTTGCCAACTCATTGTCCATGTATCGCATGCAGGTGAAAGTGTAACAACTCCAGTATAATTGAATATCCACATCCCTGGCAAAGTACCACCACTACATGTACTTTGTGGCAATTGTGATTGACACAATTGAGAAATTTCAATTCCATTCGTGCTTTGCGGGGAAACATTCACCGTTAGTGTTGCTGTACCACCACAAGTACTTGTAAAACCAACTGTTTGAGTTGCACCTGGATTAAAACCAGCACAATCAACAAATAGATTTAAATTAATTTCGTATTGATTGTTTCCCAAACAATTATAGGTAATTTCACCTCCTGCAATATGTGAAGCAGAAGCTGACTTCGAGAACAATCCTACAAAAAGGACAAGCAAAATGAGTAATGATTTTTTAACCATCTTATTTTATTTATAAAAATCAGAAATTATTTAACCTAAAATTAATTAATAATTAAGCACTTAGCTTTACAAAGTTAATACAAAATTAGACTTTGCTGAACTCATTTATTAATTATTTATACTATTTGACGCCTTAAATAACCAAATAGTTGCATCTATTCGGTACAATACGTGTTTTTACCTAAATTTACCCCGTGAACAAACTTTACACAGCATATAAGTATCTGATTTATAGATTTCAATCGGTAGATGAACATGGGGTTCACTCCCCTTTTGTGTTCGACTTGTTATTGAACGTTATTTACAACAAGGTAAAGTTCTATAATTACCTTAAAATTGAAGAACTAAGGTCAAAACTACTCGTATCCAACCAAGAAGTAAGCATAACCGATATGGGTGCCGGCTCCGTAAATGGCATAAAAAAAGTAAGAAAAGTGAAAGAAATTGCACTAAAATCGGCTAAATCGGCTAAATATGGGCAATTACTCTTTCGAATGGTCAATCATTTTCAGCCCAAAACGATTTTAGAACTCGGAACATCCTTAGGAATCAGTACCAGTTATTTGGCGAGTGTAAATTCAGAAAGCAACATTTTTACAATTGAAGGAAGTGAAGAAATTGCAAAAATTGCAAAAAACAATTTTCAAGAGTTGGAACTGACCAACATTCGCTCTATTTCAGGAAATTTCGATACAGAACTACCTCTTCTTCTGGATAGCATTGACACCATCGATTTTGTTTTTTTTGATGGCAACCATCGAAAAGAACCCACCTTGCGCTATTTTGAACAATGTTTAAAACAAGCAACTGAAAAAAGTGTATTTGTTTTTGATGATATTTATTGGAGTAAAGAAATGACAGAAGCATGGGAAGAAATTAAAAAAAACAAACAAGTTAGTGTTACAATCGACCTATTTTTTATTGGAATTGTGTTCTTCCGAAAAGAACAAGCGAAGCAACATTTTGTTATTAAATTTTAGAAGTACAAACAATCAAAAGTGTATCTTCGTACTATGCAACCAATCATTCAGCTGACTAACATAGCAAAGTTCTACACTATAGGAACTGAGACCATACATGCTTTACGCTCCGTTTCATTAGAAATATATAAAAATGAATATGTTGCCTTGATGGGTCCTTCTGGATCTGGAAAATCAACACTCATGAATGTACTTGGCTGCCTAGATAGCCCTAGCAGTGGTGAATACACACTCAACGGAAAAGCGGTTGCTCAAATGCTAGACGATGAACTTGCTGAAGTTCGTAACAAAGAAATTGGTTTTGTATTTCAATCTTTCAACCTTTTGCCTCGCTCTACTTCACTCGATAATGTTGCACTTCCTCTTGTTTATTCAGGTTTTTCAAAAGAACAACGTGTTAAACGTGCTACCGAAGTATTGGAACAAGTTGGTTTGGGAGGTAGAATCATGCACAAGCCTAATGAGTTATCGGGTGGACAAAGACAGCGTGTGGCTATTGCCAGAGCATTGGTAAACAATCCGGCTATTATTTTAGCCGATGAACCAACAGGTAATTTGGACTCCAAAACATCGGTAGAAATCATGGCACTATTAGAAGAAATTCACAAACAAGGAAATACAATTATTCTAGTAACTCATGAGGAAGATATTGCACAACATGCTCATCGTATTGTAAGATTAAAAGATGGTATTGTGGAGCGCGATTACAAAAATGATAACATTACCACTGTCAGCAATCGAGCTGTTCACCAGTAAAAAATTAAAAATGGCATTTAAAGTATACACAAAAACAGGTGATAAAGGCGAAACATCATTGATTGGAGGAACGCGGGTTCCAAAGCATCATATTCGTATTGAATCGTATGGAACAGTAGACGAATTAAACTCCTACATTGGTTTAATTCGCGACCAGAAAATTGATGAGCAATCTAAAACAGTTCTTATAGAAATACAAGACCGCTTATTTACCATTGGGTCCTCATTAGCATCCGATCCCGAGAAAAGTAAAATGAAAATTCCTGATTTAAAGGAAGAGGATATCGTTTTCCTAGAAAAGGAAATAGATAAAATGGATGAATCGTTGCCAGAGATGAAATCCTTTGTTTTGCCTGGCGGCCATACCACTGTATCATTCTGTCACATTGCCCGTTGTGTTTGTAGAAGAGCAGAACGATTAACCATTCAACTTTCCGAAAATGATTATGTAAACGAATTAGTAATTAAATACCTTAATCGTTTGAGCGATTACCTTTTTGTTCTTTCCCGAAAACTCTCTCAGGATTTAAATGCTTCAGAAATCCCTTGGAAACCAAGAATGTAGACTTGTTTATAAATTAATTGAAATACTTCGTTAAAAACAAGCCTCAGAACTTTGATTACTGAAATTAATTTTTACTTTTGCACGAAAATCAGAAAATCTAACTTAGATGTAACAAGATAAAACTTTTTACGTTTTAAAAATAAAAACAACAATTATGTACTGGACATTAGAATTAGCAAAACACTTAGAAGATGCGCCTTGGCCCGCAACAAAAGACGAATTGATTGACTTTGCAATTCGTTCTGGTGCACCAATGGAAGTAATTGAAAACCTTCAAGAGATTGAAGACGAAGGGGAAACATACGAATCTATCGAAGAGATTTGGCCTGACTACCCAACAAAAGACGATTTCTTCTTTAATGAAGATGAATATTAAAACAAAAAGCGAGATTTTATCTCGCTTTTTTGTTTTTATAATAGCCTATTAATGCCCAGACAGAAACAATGGTCCAGGTTCCCTCCAATACAATAAATGGCATATAATTTATTAGTACAGATGCTAAACAAGCTACTCCTGCACCAATTATATTTAAGAGTATATACCCAAAACTATCCTTGTGAAGTTTATTGGTGAGGTTAAGAAAAAATGCAACCAGCAGAATGCTTACACCTGCAAAACCAATCATATCAGATACACTCATGTTGATTGAATAAGTTAGTGACCAATGAATGCAATTGCTGCACCCAACAGAATTATTAAGAATTTGATCAAGTTGAAACGATGATTTTCACTCGATTCGAAAAGAATGGTAGTTGAGATGTGAAGAAAAATACCAACAACAACTGCCATTATACGATCAAAATAAATAGAAAAGTCACCCACCATCGATTCGCCAATCATGTAACTGGTAAATGAACCTAAAGGTGTTACCAAGGCAAAAATAACCAATGAGGCTATTGCCGTTTTTTTAGAAATATGCGATTTTAATAACATAGTCATTAAAGCAATGGCTATTGGAATATTATGTAACACAATACCTGCAAACAAAGATTGATACGAATCGTTACCAGGATTTGCTAATGGCATTCCTTCTAAAAAAGAGTGAATGGACAAACCTAACATCATGGCCCAAGGGAATGCAGTGTGTTTTCCATGCGAGTGCACATGTATATGTCCGTGCTCAATACCTTCAGTAAAAAACTCGAAAAGTATTTGCATAAAAAAGCCAATCAGAATATACAGACCAATATTCTCGGTTGTAGAAGAATAAATTTCAGGTATCAAGTGAAGCACACTGATTGCAAACAAATAGGCTCCACTAAAAGACAAAACAAGTTTTAAATTTTTGCCACTAATGTTTACGAAAAGCACACTTATTCCACTTAGAATAACAGAAAGAAAAAGTGCAACATATATCTTAATATCCATCTATGCTGTTTTTTGAGCAATCACAATTAATCGATCAGACGTGTTTTCATCGAAAGCATCTAATTCATAATTACCACGCAAATTTACTATTTTAAGCTTGTTTGCAGAAAAGTATTTTTCAAAATCATTAATTGTAAGTGCTTGAACCTTTTCTTGAAAAACATAATTTTTGCCTTTGTCCGCAAATGCTATTTCCTTAACAATATAGCCACCTAGTACCTTTTTAGAAATTTTAAATGCTACACCTTCTACTACTTTTATTTCTTCTGCCTTTAAATTGGATATTACTTTTTTTGCATTAAAAAAATCAATAACCACCATCCCCGATGGTTTTAAGCCTTTACAAATAGCAGTTACGGTATTCAAATTATCTCTATCACAATGAAAATAACCAAAACTTGTAAAAAGATTAAACACGTAATCGTAATAATTAGTTCTAAATAATTGACGCATATCGTGTACATAAAAATGCAAGCTTTCCGTTTCATACGATTGAGCCGCAGCAATACTATTAGCAGCAAGATCCAAGCCTGTTACATCAAAACCTTTTTTATTTAAATAAATAGAATGACGTCCTTTACCACAAGCCAAATCAAGCATACGAGCATTAGGTGATGGATTTAAAAATGTTATTAAATTATCAATGAAAAATTCTGCTTCCTGATAATCTCTATCTTTATACAACAAATGGTAGTAAGGTGAATTAAACCATTCTTCGAACCATAACTGTTGACCTGTATCTTGCATTTATTAATTTTTGTGCAAAAGTAAGTTAATATTGCTTAATTGTTTAAATTTGAGTTTGATAAAACTAAAAATGCCAAATAGTACTAAAAACAATATCCCAACTTGGGAAAGTGAATTAAATGCTTCTGCATTTAAATACCATTTTATTGTTGCATGGGTTGGCATTATCCTTAATCCACTGTGGGCAATTGGCGATTACTTTAATGTTCCTAAACATTTTTACGATTTTTTATTTTTTAGACTCGCAATTTCTCTTGCAACATTGATTGTTTTCTTTTACCGAAAAAAATTAACAGACAGACCGCATATCATTGCTTTTGTACCCTTTCTAGGAATTGCCATCCAAAATGCATACATGTACAGTGTAATGGATGTCGCAGAAATTCAAAAACACACGTTTGCCTACATTGCTTTATTTATTGGAGCAGGAATGCTAATTCTTTGGCAAATAAAATACTCTATCTGGATTGTTGCTACTTCTTTAATCTCCAACATCATCTTTTTTAAACTATTAAGTCCTGTTACAGTTGATGAACTATTAACTAACGGAGGTCTATTAACATTCACTGTTGCCTTATTTACTATTCTTTTAATTAACACCAGAACAAACCTTACAAAAAAAGAAATAATTTCTCGCTTAGCATTGGCCGAATCTAATAATCAACTAGCCGAAAAGAATGAAATTATTGAAGAGAAAAACAAAGATATCAAAGCGAGTATAACCTACGCACAACGTATTCAACAAGCAATCCTTCCTCCAACCGAACGAATAGAAAATACGTTAACAGATTTTTTCATATACTACAATCCAAAAGATATTGTTAGTGGCGATTTTTACTGGTTCACTAGTTTAAAAACAACACCCAAAGAGGGACGAGCGCAAAAAGATTTAGTGGTCATTTCCGCAGTTGACTGTACTGGTCATGGCGTTCCGGGAGCACTCATGAGTATTATTGGTAGCACTATTCTGAATCAAAGCACTACCGAAAAAAATGTAAATTGTCCTGCAGATGCATTGAGTTTTTTAAACAAACAACTTGCTAAAAATTTAAATTCGATAAAAGATGGCATGGATATGTCTCTTTGCTCAATTGATTTTAATGCATTAGAAATGGAGTTTGCAGGAGCAAATAATCCTGTTTATATCATTCGTAACAAACAATTAATTGAGCTCAAACCCGATAAAATAGCTATTGGAGCTGACCATGAAAATTACGAATCTAAAGTTTTTACAAACCAATATGCAAAGCTCGAAAAAGGTGATGCAATCTACCTGTTCACAGATGGTTATGCCGATCAATTTGGTGGGCCATTGGGTAAAAAATTCAAATACAAACAGTTTCAAGAATATTTAATTCAGATACAAAATCATTCTATGAAAGAGCAACATCAATTGCTCGAAAAGAAACATATTGAATGGAAAGGGAACCTTGAACAAGTTGATGATATTCTAATCATTGGAATTAAAATTTAGATTTAAAAAAGACAAAAGCATTTATGCTCAAACATTGTATAAAACCTTTTTTCACCTTTTTATTTCTATGCAATTTTTCAATTGCACAAGAACTAAAATTTGCACACATAACATCCGAACAAGGTTTGTCGATGGGTGCTGTAAACTGCATTTTACAAGATAGCAGAGGATTTATTTGGTTTGGTACACAAGATGGTTTAAATAAATACGATGGTTACTCCATTACTGTATTTAAACACAATCAACTCGATTCAAATTCCCTATCAAATAATTTCATCTATTCATTATACGAAGACAAAAACAATACACTTTGGATAGGAACAAATGGTGGTGGTGTTGATGCGTTTAATTTACATACAGGGAAATTCACACATTACATTAGCAAACAAAATTCAATCAATAGCATAAGCAACAATAATGTAAGAGCTGTTATAGAAGACAACGAAGGAATTATATGGATGGGAACAGACGAAGGCTTAAATGCTTTTGATCGTAAAACAAACAAATTTACACGCTACCTCAACGACTCTAAAAATCCTAATTCTATTTCAAATAATAGTGCCTGGTGTTTAAAACAGGGCTCGGATGGAAAAATATATATTGGTACATATGGAGGCGGACTAAATGTTTTTGATAAAAAAACAAAACTATTTAAAAATTATCAAGAGCTCGATAATACAGGGAAATTGATTTATGAAAATGCAAACAAAGTAAGAAGTATCCACGAAGATAAAGATGGAATTTTTTGGATTGGAACTTATGGAGAAGGGGTTCAAATATTTGAACCAAAATCTGGCAAATATTTAAAACATTTAAAAAATGAACCAACAAACCCAAACAGTTTAAGCAATGACAGAATAACATCGGTTACAGAAGATGCAAGTGGCATTATTTGGATTGGAACTTATGGAGGAGGTTTGGATCAATACTATAAAAAAACGGGGCGTTTTAGACATTTTAGTTTTGATGAAAAAAACCAGTCGGGCTTAAACAGCAATCAAATCAAATTTGTACTACACGATAAAGTTGGATCGGTATGGATTGGAACTGAAGGTGGTGGTATTAACGTGTATTTCAGATCCAGTAGTAAATTTAAATATTACAAAAAACGGGATGACTCAAGCAATAGTCTCCAGACAAATGATGTTTTTTCATTATTGGAAGACAAAGATGGTATACTTTGGATTGCTAGTAAAAATGGTGGATTAACAGCACTCAACAGGGAAACAGATGTTTACACGCAATACCCTGAACTTTCTGTTGCCAACAACAAAACAGTACTCTCACTTTGTGAAGGATCAGACGGTACAATATGGATTGGAACATGGGGAGGTGGATTAGTTTCGTACGTTAAAAAAACAAAAAAATCAACCTCGTATCCTTTATTCATAGCACAAGACAATGCAACAATTGTTTCTATTTATGAGGATGTTCAAAAAAACATTTGGATTGGCACTTATGGTGGAGGTTTGTTTTGTTACAACAAACAGAAGAATGAATTTAAAAATTACAATACCGAAAATGGTTTAAGTAGTAATAACATCTATACCATTTTTCAGGACAGCAAAAATGATTTATGGGTAGGAACTGAAGGTGGTGGAGTAAATAAAATTAATTTAAGTACAGGGAAAATAATTCCCTACACACGCGATGAAAAAGCAAATAGCATTAGCTCCAACTCAATCAATGATATTTATGAAGATAATAAAGGCAATATGTGGTTTGCAACTACAAATGGTTTAAATAAGCTTGATTCGAAGACGAATAAATTTCAACATTATTTTGAAAAAGATGGGTTACCAAACGCTTATATATATTGCATATTACCTGACAAACAAGGTAATTTATGGATGACCACTAACAAGGGAGTTAGTAAATTCAACCCCAACATTGAAAACAATGATGGTGCTGCATTCCGAAATTATGATGTAAACGATGGATTGCAAGGACTAGAACATAATCAAGGAGCATTCTTTAAATCAAAAAAAACTGGCGAAATATTTATTGGTGGTGTCAACGGATTTAATGCCTTCTTTCCTGAGAAAATTATTGACAATCAAAACATTCCAACCGTTCGTTTAACTTCGTACAAACGGTTTGGTGAGGAGGTTGTTTTAGACACATTAATTTATGACAAAAAGTACATCGAATTATCGTGGCAACAAAACTTTTTCTCGTTCGACTTTGTAGCATTGGATTATCAAATGCCAGGAAAAAATAAATATTCCTACAAACTCGAAGGGGTTGATGAAAACTGGTCACCAGCAAGCACACAACGCATCGCAAGTTATACCGAATTGAGAGGTGGCGATTATGTCTTCAGAGTTCGAGCAGCTAACAACGATGGCATTTGGAATAACGATGGTGTGACATTATACATTCGTATTAATCCACCTTTTTGGCAAACCAAATGGTTTTATGCAATGTGCATTATTCTGATAATAGGAGGCTTTTGGGGATTCTTAAAATATAGGACTAGTACAATTAAGCGAGAGAATAAGATTCTAGAAGAAAAAGTGGAAGAACGAACACAGGAACTAGCTCAAAAAAACAAAGATATTACGAGCAGTATACAATACGCAAAACGAATTCAGTTGGCTATTTTACCTCCATTGGAACAAATTTACAAACATTTTCCTCAATCGTTTGTGGTATACAAACCAAAGGATATTGTGAGTGGCGACTTTTATTGGTTTGGAATTAAGAATGGAAAAAAAATAATTGCAACGGTTGATTGCACTGGTCATGGAGTTCCAGGAGCATTTATGAGTATGATTGGGCATAATTTATTGAATCAAATTATTAGTGAAAATGGCATAACTGAGCCCGATCAAATATTAAATGCGTTGCATCAAGGAGTTCAAGCGGCTTTAAAACAAGGAACAAACGTAGTTGATACCAGTGATGGAATGGATGTGGCTTTGTGCTCAATTGACACGATAACCAATGAAGTGAAATATGCAGGTGCATACCGACCTCTATTTATTGTAAACGGGACAAATTTCGAGAAAATAGATGCCGATAAAAATCCAATTGGAGGATCGCAATTAGATCCGGATAGAAAATTCACTTGCCATACCTATTTTGCTAAACCAGGTGATACTTTTTACATGGCGAGTGATGGTTATGCCGATCAATTTGGAGGTGAAAAAGGCAAAAAATTCATGGTAAAACGATTCAACGAATTATTGCTTTCGATGCAAGAACAAAACATGCAAGAACAAGCTACAATTCTTGAAAACACCTTTAATAAATGGCGTGGTAGCTATCAGCAAGTAGATGATATACTGGTAATTGGCATCCGATTTTAATAATACTTGTTCAATACCAAAATTTATTATATTTGTATAACCAATTAAAAACTAATACACCTAAATATGAAACGTATTCTATTTTCAGCCCTACTTTTTACAGGACTAATATCGTTGACATTGAATTCTTGTAAAAAAGAAGAACCAGATACTGAAACACAGTCTGCAGTTGACAACAACATCTGTGAAACCGAATTCACGAAAATGATGCCTCGCGTTAACAATTATGGAATTAACGAGCAGGGAATTAAAAACATGAGAGCTGCTTGCCCAGCAATCACTCCTCCCGATACAGTTGCTAGTCCAGGCTGGCCACGTGTGATGGTTATCGACTACGGAACTGGTTGTGTTGATACAATTGACGGAAAAGTTCGTAAAGGTAAAATCACCTGTTCATTCTCTAATCGTTGGAACATTGTAGGTAGTTATGTAACAATCACCTTGGATACGTTCTCCGTTAATGGAATCACTTATGATTGTGATAGCATCCGAATCACTCACAATAGTCAGTATGGCTTCAGAACTCAAGTTTTCAATGGAATCTGCCAAAGCTCTAGCTGGACTTTGGAATGGGATTGTGACCGCACATTAACACAAACAGCAGGTTTTGGTGATTTTGACCCATACAACGATGTATTTACATTAACAGGAAGTGCTAATGGGAAAAACAGAAGTGGAAAAACGTATACAGCAGTAATTACCAGCCCTATAACCAAACGTTCGTCTTGCAGCTGGATTGAGCAAGGAAGTATTGACTTAACACCAGAAGGACTTGCAACACGTACAGTAGATTTTGGAAATGGAAATTGTGACAGTCAAGCTACTTTAACAATTAACGGCAATACATTTACATTTACAATGAATTAAATAAGTAAAAGCACCACATTTATTGTGGTGCTTTTATTTTGTAAAAAATAACGAGAACTGTTTGATTAATTAAACTTATTTATATATTTGCTTAATTAATAGTCAGAATAATAAGCTTTATCGATTTTTTAACCAATGATGTTAGATATTTACGATTTTTACGATAAAATGGAGCGTAATAATATTATGCTTTCATTTAAGGGCGACATTACTTCTGAGCTTTTAACGTCAATCTTGCAAATCATGGAATCAAAACTTGATAACCTGCAAGAAGAACCGAAAATAAAAAAGAAGGTTTATAATGTTTTAGTCGAATGCTTGCAAAATCTTTATCATCATATGGATGAGGTTGCTGCAGACCAAAGCGACAAAATTCGCTCAGCTATATTCATGATTGGTAAAATTGATAATCAATACAACATTATCACAGGAAACTATATCAAGAACGAGAATGTTGCAGGGTTAAAAAAGCGATTGGAAGACATCAACTTATTGACAAAAGAAGAATTAAAAGATTATTATAAAGCAGTATTAAACAATGGTGAAATGTCAATGAAAGGTGGCGGAGGATTAGGGATGATTGACATTGCACGCAAAACAGGTGAAAAATTAAATTTTAACTTTGCACCAGTTGACGATAAATTTTCTTTTTTTAGTTTAAATATAAAAATCTCACAACAATAAATAAGTATGGAAACAATTTCAATTGAAGGAACACCAAAAACACCAACAATCACATTTGATACTGGTAAAGGATTTTTAGAAATCAAAGGACGCTCTATCCCTGAGAATTCTATTGAATTTTACAAACCATTGGTAGATTGGTTAGAAAAATATGCTGCAAAACCTCAAGCAACAACAAGTGTTAACATTCAATTAGAATATTTTAACACAAGTTCTTCTAAGTGTATTTTAGATGTATTCAAAAAATTAGAAGCTATCAACAAAGGTGGAAGCCAAGTAACTATCAATTGGTATTACGAAGAAGATGATGAGGATATGTTAGAAGCTGGTGAAGATTACCAAGCAATTATAAACGTTCCATTTAAAATGGTTCAAGTTGCAGAATAATCAACAACAATAATAAACTAAAAAAAGCGGTCGTAAAACGATCGCTTTTTTAGTTTATTAACCAATGTTGGTAAGTTTATTCGCTTATTATCATTGGTAATACTCGGATTTATGCTATTTTTATGCTATAAATTAAAGCTACTATGATTAAACCTATACCTCCATTCAAGTTAACACTACTATTTATAGCCATTTTTAGTTCATTTGCATTTGCCCAAGGCAAAAAACCTGCACCTGCTGCTAAAGGATCAGCAAAAGGAACTGTTGCGGCAGACATGGATTGCTCTGTTAAAATCAATGGATCTGCCAAATTAATTGCTATAAAAGCTTACACTCCAACCGATGTAACGCTAAAAGTGGGCGACAATTTAATTGAAGCTACGTCAGCCGATAAAAAGTCAAATTACAGAAGAAATGTTACTGTAAAAGCTGGTGAAACAGCTATTGTAGAAATTTCCTTTTTTGAAGATGGAAAATTTTTGGATTACATAAAAACTGGAAATGTAAGTATGGTAGAAACTGCTATCAAAAAAGACCCAACACTCGTTAATAATGAAAATGGACTTTTAACTTCTTCACCACTAGAAATAGCGATTCAAAACTCTCAACCAGAACTCGTTAAATACCTTTTAGAAAAAGGAGCTAACTTTAAAAAACCAGAAGACATATTTCCTTTACACAAATCTATTTTGTTTGCATCTTCAACTAAAAAAGCAAAAGACAAACCAGCACCCGACAAAGAATTAACTGAATTGTTCTTATCAAAAGGTTGCAAAATAACCGATAAAGATGACGGAGGAAACACGCCATTGCATTGTGCGGCTCGTGCTGGAAAATACGACTTAGTAGTATTTTTAATTGAAAAAGGAGCTGATGTAAATGCTAAAAACGATTTTGACGACACTCCTTTAAAAATTGCACAAGATAAAGGGTACATCACAATTATCAATTACCTAAAAACAAAGGGAGCGCAAGAATAAAATTGCGCTTTTTTTTATTTATAAAAAAGCGAATAAATGCTACATTTGTAACCCATTGAAACAAACAGAATAATTTATAATCTTAAATCATAATTTCTATAACTATGGCATTTGACATTGAAATGATTAAGGAAGTATACAAAAACCTTCCTGCTAAAGTGGATGCTGCTCGCAAATTGGTTGGGCGCCCTTTAACATTAACTGAAAAAATTCTATACTCTCATCTTCACAAAGATCAAAAATCAGAGAGTTTTACAAGAGGTAAATCATACGTTGATTTTGCTCCAGATAGAGTTGCAATGCAAGATGCAACAGCTCAAATGGCTTTATTGCAATTTATGCAATCTGGTCGCCCAAAAGTAGCTGTACCTTCAACTGTGCATTGCGACCACTTAATTACCGCTAAAAATGGTGCTGGTGAGGATTTAGCATTTGCAAAATCAGAAAGCAAAGAAGTATTTGATTTCTTAGGTTCTGTTTCAAATAAATATGGTATCGGGTTCTGGAAACCAGGTGCAGGTATTATTCACCAAGTTGTTTTAGAAAATTATGCATTCCCTGGTGGAATGATGATTGGTACCGATTCTCATACAGTAAATGCTGGTGGATTAGGAATGATTGCAATTGGTGTTGGTGGTGCTGATGCTTGCGATGTAATGGCTGGTTTAGCTTGGGAATTAAAAATGCCAAAATTAATTGGTATCAAATTAACTGGTAAATTAAATGGCTGGACAGCTCCAAAAGATGTTATTTTAAAAGTAGCTGGTATCCTTACTGTAAAAGGTGGAACAGATGCTGTTGTTGAATATTTTGGTGAAGGTGCAACATCAATGAGCTGTACAGGAAAAGGAACCATCTGTAACATGGGTGCTGAAATTGGTGCTACTACTTCTACATTTGGATACGATGAATCAATGGCACGTTACTTAAAAGCAACTGGCCGTGCCGATGTTGCTGAATTAGCAAACAGTGTTAAAGAACATTTAACTGCTGATGCGGATGTTTATGCTAACCCTGAAAAATATTTTGATCAAGTAATTGAAATTAATTTATCAGAATTAGAACCACACGTAAATGGTCCATTCACACCAGATTTAGCAACACCTATTTCTCAATTGAAAGATGCTGCTATTAAAAATGGTTGGCCATTAAAAATTTCTGTTGGACTTTTAGGATCTTGTACGAACTCGTCTTACGAAGATATTTCAAGAGCTGTAAGTTTAGCAAAACAAGTATCTACTAAAAATTTAAAATCAAAAGCAGAATACTTAATCAATCCAGGTTCAGAACAAATTCGTTACACCATCAAACGTGATGGTTTCTTAGATGTGTTCGATCAAATTGGTGCTAAAGTATTTACAAATGCTTGTGGTCCATGTATCGGAATGTGGGATCGTATGGGTGCTGAAAAACAAGAGAAAAATACAATCATCCATTCATTCAATAGAAACTTTGCAAAACGTGCCGATGGAAATCCAAACACGTATGCATTTGTTGCATCACCAGAAATCGTTACAGCAATGGCTATTGCGGGTGATTTAACATTTAATCCGTTAACTGATTTTTTAACAAATGAAAAAGGAGAGCAAGTAAAATTAGATCCTCCTTCTGGTGATGAATTACCAACAAAAGGCTTTGCAGTTGAAGATGCAGGATACCAAGCTCCAGCTGCTGATGGTAGCAAAGTGAATGTTGCCGTTTCTCCAACATCTGATCGCTTACAATTGTTAGATCCATTTACTGCATGGGAAGGTATTGACATCAAAGGATTGAAATTATTGATTAAAGCAAAAGGGAAATGTACAACAGATCATATCTCTATGGCTGGTCCATGGTTAAAATTCCGCGGTCACTTAGATAACATTTCAAACAACATGTTGATTGGTGCAGTTAACTACTTCAATGAAAAAACAGACAATGTTAAAAATCAATTAACTGGTGCTTACGAAGGTGTTCCAAAAGTACAACGCCAATACAAAGCAAAAGGAATTGGTTCTATCGTTGTAGGTGACGAAAATTATGGCGAAGGTTCATCACGTGAACATGCAGCTATGGAACCTCGTCATTTAGGTGTTCGTGCAGTATTGGTAAAATCATTTGCTCGTATCCACGAAACAAACTTGAAGAAACAAGGAATGTTAGCTTTAACATTTGCTGATAAAGCGGATTATGAAAAAATTAAAGAAGATGATACAATTGATATCATTGGATTAACTTCATTTACTCCTGGTACTCCATTAACATTAGTATTTACTCATGCTGATGGAAGCAAAGATGAAATCAAAGCAAACCATACATACAATGAACAACAAATTGAGTGGTTCAAAGCTGGTGGTGCATTGAATATCATCCGTGCCAGTGTAAAAGCATAATTTTAATAATTCCAAATAAGTAAAAGTGCGTCACAGTTTTTGTGACGCACTTTTATTATAACCACTAACCTTTACTAAGTGAAAGCATACAACCCAAAAGACTGGAGCAAATTAATTTTTCATTTTCATAAATCGGATTCATTCCGAATGCTTTTGCCTGCCATGATTGGATTGGCGATTTATTCTTCCGCATTGTGCTACCTAGATGTTGAATTAAGAATTATCAAATTAAGAAGTACAACCGTACTTCATTCTTTACTCGGCTTCGTATTATCATTACTTTTAGTATTTCGTACAAACACCGCATACGATCGTTGGTGGGAAGGAAGAAAAATATGGGGCGATATGGTCAACAACACGCGCAACTTAATGCTAAAATTAAATGCCTACATTCCTGCTGATAAAAAAGAATTAAAAAATAATTTTAGAATATTGATAAGCAACTATCCTTTTGCCTTAAAAGAACATTTACGTGGTGGATACAAAGAGGAACTATTAGAAGAGCATCCAAATCTACACCCTTCCGAATTAAAAAACTACAATCATATACCAAATCGAATTGCACAACAATTATACGTTGAAGTAGAAAAACTTAGAACTGATAATATTATTTCAGAAGAAAAATTAATTGTATTGAATGAAGAATTACGCTCTTTTACCAATAATGCAGGTGCTTGCGAACGAATCAAATCAACCCCGATTCCATTTTCCTACAGTACTTTTATTAAACGTGTTATTCTTTTATACATCATTACACTTCCAATTGGCTTAGTAGATGATTTTAAATGGGCTACCATACCAATGGTGCTTTTTGTTTTTTATGCATTTGCTGGCTTGGAGTTAATTGCCGAAGAAATTGAAGATCCATTTGGATATGAAGACAATGATTTGCCTACCGATCAAATATCGGAACGAATTAAAAAGAATTTACAGGAGATTATTAAGTAAAGAAAATAAAAAAAACGCTTCGTAGCTTTTTTAGAATTATTTGTGTCCGGAAGGAGATTCGAACTCCCACGATTTCTCGCCACCCCCTCAAGATGGTGCGTCTGCCAGTTTCGCCACCCGGACAATGAAAAACAATTTTGCGACTGCAAATTTATAATTAAAATAGAATTTTACAATTGAATAAAACCCTTATTCAATATTTACATAAATCGTACACTCGAACGTTTCGAATTTTGGTTTTTACCAAGTATTCCACGATACATCAACATAAATTCAAAACCACCTACCGTTTTTGTTGCTGGTGTTAAACCACTGATGTTGATATCATACGCTGCCGAAAATGAAAAGTCCATGTAATCGTAACGGAACGTTACGAATGCCGCATCTCTAAAACGATAAAATGCTCCTATGTAAAAGGCTTTATCCGTTTGGTTGGTTGTATAACGTGAACGTTCTTCCAATACATATTTTACATTCAATCCACCATTCAACAACAACGATGTTCCTTGTTGCGATGCTATTAAACTTGGCATCAAGGTCGTATTGCTTGTTTCACTCAACTTATAACCAATGTTCCATTGTACCGAAAACTTTGGTATCAAACGGTCCGAACCGCCTCTTATACTCACATTCGGTGCTGTAAAATGATGAAACGAAAAACCCAATGAACTTCTAAATAAATGCGTTGTTGTAAAGTTCCAAATAATTCCTGTCGACATATCTAAAAAGCCGATACCGCCTCCACCTGGCTCACCACTGCCCATTCCAGCATTGTAATTGGTGCCATCCCATTGACTATTCCATTTTAAACCGCCCAACACAACCGTCTTCGTATTGTAGCCTATTTGATAACCTAAAGTAATGTTATGTCTATGACGACCACCTATAAATTTAGTGAACGACATTGTTGCATTGTATGAGTTTGTTTTTAAACGCACATTCCCTTCATTGTCATTGCTAAAGTTTACACCCACTGCAAAAAAATCATCCTTCTTCATCTTGTTCTTAAAGATGGGGGCATCCAACGATACCGTAAACGTTTTGTAAGGTGTAGTTACCGTAAACCATTGCATACGATACAAGGTATATGCACGAATATCACCATTAAAAACACCCGTATTGCCTGGGTTGGTTGTTATCGGTGATGCATAAAATTGTGAGTAATGATAATCCTGAGCTTTTAATGTAAAGCCTAGTAATACTGTTAATAGAAGTAGATAATTTTTCATCGTTTTGATTTTATCTTATGTCTTGTTTCTCTTGTCTTGTGTTTTGTGTCTTGATTGTTGTTACTTCACCAAGGTTACATTTCCTTTTTCTTTCACCGTTTCTCCATTACAGAACGTTACTTCCAACATGTACACAAATACATTGTTATTCATCGGAACACCTAACAAACGGCCATCCCATCCTTTATCCAAATCAGTTGTCTCGAATACCTTCTCTCCTATTCGATCATAGATTTTTAAATTGATATAATCAACCCCTCGTCCACGTACCAACAACTCATCATTGATTCCATCTCCATTGGGTGAAAAACCTGTTGGCATAAAATACGTGAAGATATTGGTTACTACTACCGTGATTGTATCTGAATCAACACAACCATCAGGACTGGTATACGTCACATAATAATCCTGTGTAGCACTTGGTGATACCACAGCCGACACACAATTATCGCACAACAAGTTTACATTTGGTCCCCAACTATATGTTCCATCTGCTGGTGATGCTGTTAACGTTGTCGACTCACACGCATTGATTGATGTGTTGCCTGATATTGTTACCGGTACTGGTTGACCAACCGTAATGTAACCTACCTGAGTTAAAGTATCCGAACCACTTGCATTGCTTACAATTAATGTTACCGTATAACTGCCATTGGCTGAATAACAAATGTTGGTTGGATTTTGAGAAGTAGATGTTGCTGGACTTGCTCCTGCAAATGTCCAAGACCAACTTGTTGGTGAACCTGTACTTAAATCCGTAAAGTTTACACAACCTGCTTGGCACAAAATCGTTTGGTTAGCACTAAAGTTAGCAACTGGAGGATTACAATTATTTACCGTTACTGTTGCACTGTTCGATGTTGCTGTTGTTGGACTTGCACATGGTGAATTGCTGGTCATAATTACCGTTACTACATCACCATTATTTAAGGTGCTACTTGTAAACGTTGCTGCATTTGTTCCTGCATTGCTTCCATTTACTTGCCATTGATACGTTGGTGTGGTTCCACCGTTGGTTGGTGTTGCTGTAAATGTTGCTGCATCGCCTGTACAAATTACTGCACTTGCTGGACTAATGCTTACACTTGGAACTACACTCGTTTGAACTGTAATACTTATTGAATTGCTTGTTGCTGGTGAACCTGTTGCACAACTTGAACTACTTGTCATAATCACCGTTACCACATCACCATTCGCTAAGGTGTTTGTTGTAAAGGTTGCCGAGTTCGTTCCAGCATTTGTGCCATTTACTTGCCATTGGTATGCTGGCGCTACACCACCATTTGTTGGCGTTGCTGTAAATGTGACTGCATCGCCCGAACAAATTGTTGTTGTACTTGCTGCAATGCTTACACTTGCTACTACACTTGCTTGAACTGTAATGGTTACCGTATTGCTTGTTGCTGGTGAACCTGTTGCGCAACTTGAACTGCTTGTCATGATTACCGTTACCACATCACCATTGACTAAGGTATTACTCGTAAAGGTTGCTGAATTGGTTCCTGCGTTTGTTCCATTTACTTGCCATTGGTAACTTGGTGTTGCACCACCATTTGTTGGTGTTGCGGTAAATGTTACTGGATCACCTACACAAATTGTTGAACCGCTCGATACAATCGCTACTGATGCTACAACACTACTTTGTACCGTAATGCTTATTGAATTACTTGTTGCTGTTAATGGACTTGCACATGCTGCATTGCTTGTAAGAATGACTGTTACCACATCACCATTCGCTAAGGTATTTGTGGTAAAGGTTGCAGCGTTTGTTCCTGCATTGGTTCCATTTACTTGCCATTGATAAGCAGGCGTTGTACCGCCATCAGTTGGTGTTGCTGTAAAGGTTACTGGATCACCTGCACAAATTGTTGAACCACTCGATACAATACTCACACTTGGTGTTACACTTGGTGTGACCGTCATCGTTACTGTATTACTTGTTGCTGTTACTGGACTCGCACAGGTTGCATTGCTCGTCATGATAACTGTTACAACATCGCCATTCGCTAAAGTTGTACTTGTAAATGTTGCTGCGTTGGTTCCTGCATTGGTTCCATTAACTTGCCATTGATAAGCAGGTGTTGTACCTCCATTCGTTGGTGTTGCTGTAAATGTTACGGATGCGCCTGAACAAATTGTTGAACTGCTCGCAACAATTGAAACAGATGGTACAACAGATGTTCCAACAATCATTGTAACTGAATTTGATGTAGCAGTTACTGGCGAAGCACAACTTGAGTTAGATGTCATAATTACCGTTACAACATCACCATTATTCAATGTTGTACTTGTAAATGTTGCTGAGTTTGTTCCCACATTACCTGCATTCACTTGCCATTGATAACTCGGTGTTGTTCCACCATTAGTTGGTGTTGCAGTAAATATAACTGATGCACCAGAACAAATAGTTGTAGCACTTGCTGCAATCGAAACAGCTGGAACAACAGATGCTCCAACAATCATTGTAACAGAATTTGATGTTGCTGTTAAAGGTGAAGCACAACTAGAATTACTTGTCATGATTACCGTTACAACATCTCCATTGTTTAATGTTGTGCTTGTAAACGTTGCTGAATTAGTACCCACATTACCTGCATTCACTTGCCATTGATAACTTGGTGTTGTTCCTCCGTTTGTTGGTGTTGCTGTAAATGTTACGGATGCACCAGAACAAATAGTTGTTGCGCTTGTAGCAATTGAAACTGCTGGAACAACGGATGCAGTAACATTCATTGTTATAGTATTTGAAGTAGCAGTTGTAGGCGAAGCACAACTTGCATTTGATGTCATAATAACCGTAACCACATCGCCATTCGCTAGTGTTGTTGAAGTAAACGTTGCTGAATTTGTACCCACATTACCTGCATTCACTTGCCATTGATAACTTGGTGTTGTTCCACCATTGGTTGGTGTTGCTGTAAATGTTACGGATTGACCAACACAAATTGTAGTTGCAGTAGCAGCAATTGCAACCGATGGCGCAACTGACGCTGTAACAGTCATTGTAACTGTATTTGAAGTAGCCGTAACTGGTGACGCACAAGTAGCGTTGGATGTCATGATAACTGTTACTACATCTGAATTATTTAATGTTGTAGAAGTAAAAGTCGAGGAATTTGTTCCAACATTACCCGCATTCACTTGCCATTGATAACTTGGTGCTGCACCACCATTTGTTGGTGTTGCTGTAAATGTAACTGAAGATCCAGAACAGATTGTTGTTGCACTTGCAGCAATCGAGACAGATGGAACTACAGCTGAATTTACAGTCATAGTAACTGCATTGGATGTTGCAGGTGAACCAGTAGCACATGCAGAACTTGAAGTCATAATTACAGTAACAACATTTCCATTTGTCAATGTTGTTGATGTAAATGTGGATGAATTAGTTCCAACATTCCCACCATTCACTTGCCATTGGTAAGTTGGCGTTGCACCACCATTTGTTGGTGTTGCTGTAAATGTTACTGAAGTTCCAGAGCAAATAGTTGAAGCACTAGCAGCAATTGAAACAGAAGCCGCACCTGCTGTGTTTACTACCATTGTAACGGTATTAGATGTTGCTGGTGATCCACTAGCACAACCTAAACTCGATGTCATAATCACTGTAACAACATCTCCATTTGCTAATGTGGTAGTTGTAAATGTGGATGAATTTGTTCCAACGTTACCACCATTTACTTGCCATTGATAAGTTGGTGTTCCACCATTTGTTGGTGTAGCGGTAAATGTTACGGATTGACCAACACATATTGTTGTTGCACTTGCTGCAATTGAAACAGAAGCTGGTACAGAAGCTGTAACAGTAACAACAACAGGAATTCGATAAGTACCAGGACAGGTTCCAACGTAATAAGTTGTGTTAGCAACAAGTACAGGTGTAGTAAAAGATGTACCCGTTCCAACTGGATTACCACCAGTTTGTGTAGAATACCAATTATATGTTATTGGAGATGGTACAGTACCGGAAGCAGTAACTGTTAAAGTAGCCGTTGTTCCAGAACAAATTGTAACATCAGAAGCAGCAATTGTAAAATTAGTAATTACTTGTGAAGACAAACCAGCTCCTCCTTTTGTAGCTCCATTTGGTAAGAACTCCGATAGAGAATTTGAATTGGTCGTTCCATTATTCCCACCATTTACAGACTGTGTAATTGCACCATTCGAAACAGCAATGTATCCACCACCACCACCACCACCGGGACCTTCTGATTCAGAAACAGCGCCACCAACAACCTGATTACCACCATTACCACCATTTGCAGATGCAGAGATTCCTGAAATAGCACCTACCGAATTTATTACAATCGTTCCACCGGCACCAGCACCACCAGCTCCATCAACACCTGAATTAGAACCATTAGCACCGTTGGAAGTAATACTTCCTGTTCCTGAAACAGTTCCATAACACATCAAATAAACCAAACCTCCACCTTTTCCACCTGCACCTGCTGCACTATTATCCTGATCACCGGCACCACCGCCACCACCTAAAAATAATTTTCCTGTAGAATAATCTAAGGGTCTACCACCCCAACCACCATTATTTCTTCTGTAATCACCATTCCATGCATTTGTTCCAGAAACCCAAGGTCCAAGCGTCAACGCATTTTGATTTGTTGCTGCAAATGAATAACCTCCTCTTCCTCCACCAGAAGAAACATTCGTAGCAAAGCTGGCACTTTCTAAATTCCAAGCAGTAACCCATGTCCCCGTTGATACATCAGGGATTCCATTTCCATTCCATGGAACACCTGGATTTCCTGCATTTGCACCACCACCACCACCAGAGTTATGACAATCGCCACCACCACCAGCATTTCCTGCAGCACCTCTACAATAGCGTCCTCCAAATGGAGTGTAATCTAATTGATAACCAAAAATACCTTCTCCCTTTTCTGCTCCTTCATCACTATTGTTACGAGCAACTTGCCCACCACCTAAACCTGATGAATTCCCATTATCACTTGCTAACGTAGCACCTCTAAATCCCAAAGCTGTTGTTGTTATTCCCCCTGCATTATTTATTGTTACATTTCCTAAAACTTCAATTGCAACTACTCCACCTGTATAACCACTAGCTCCCCATGCCTGACAAGTTATTGTTCCTGCACCACTCAATGTTAATGCGGCATAACGAGGAACGCGAATAACTTGTGCTCGTCCTGTAGCGGTATAGCCATACGTTAAACCACATACTAATTCAATACTAGTTGTTGTAGGCACGCTTTTTACTTCAGCGAATTCATAATTTCCACAATTATTGTATCCAGTTATTACACCCCAAGTATTATCATTGGGAAATCCATAAAACTGCCCACTACCAGCGGGAAACTCAGCAGTAAATGTAGATGAAGAACTAGCACCCTGCATCTGAATAATCATAACCAAATCACCAGCAGCTAATGTATTACCAACACCGAATCGATTGTTTGCATTCAATCCACTTGCTGTAACACTAATAGTAGTTGCACCAATAGCTGCATCAGCAGTAAGAGCCGTATATTCATTTACGATTGTATTGGCTGCCGAAATCGTAGGTGTTAAATCGATACCACGTTGAGCAAAAACAGCAATTGAACTAACAAACGTTAAAGCGAATAAAAATACCTTGATCTTTTTCATTTTATTGAAACGATTTTTTATAATTTAAGATGACAATGTAAGACTTAAAAATGATTTTTGCAATGTGAACACAAATTGCTAATTACCTAATAATCAGACGCCAATTTCCTTAAAAGGGTTGCGTGGAATCCACTCACTAGGCTTTAAATAATCGATAAATGGTTTAATTATCCTATTGGAGAGAGGATTTCGGTGACGAATGTAGCATGTCAATTGATGTGCTTGAGCCCCAACATTACTCTTTATTTCAGATGCGGTACGCCCTAAAAACAATTCTGCCGAACCTGCTTGTATAGATTGTTTAACATAATCGTATAAAATATTTTGATACAATTCATACTCTTTATTTATATCATAATCCAAACCAATAAAATGAGCCTCTATTGTATCTTTTAAAATAAATGAACTACGAAATCCTACCATTTTATTTTTCAAAAAATAAGCTTCAAAAACGAATCTATCCGCTAATTTTTTTTTCATTTCAACAAAATAAATGGGGGTCAAAGTTGCCATCCTGAACCTAGCTTTCATATGAACATTCAAATATAATTGATCTATTTCTTTGGAATATTTTTGAATATCATCGGCATTTAAAAATTTACGTTCTAATGATTCTCCCTTTTTGATAATGGATTTTGCCCTACTTCTATACTTTTTGCTCATTGCATTCAAGTACTCATCAAACGTACTCCATTGGATAGGAACTATCATATTGGGTTCCACTAGAAAATCATGATACTTAAATTCATCTAATTCCTTTGAATATTCTAAAGTAGAATTGTAAAAATCTTTCACCAAAACAGCCGCAATTTTTCCTCGTAATTTTTCAGATCTGCTAATTCTATAAATAACATCGGCAAGTGCGTCAAATGCTTCTTTTTTATCCACTTCTGGAACAACTGTAAAACCATGTTCGCCACTTATACAAGCATTCCCACAAATTAACAATCGCATATTAAAATGATCTGCACTTCTTAGCAAATGCGACTTAATATGTTTTTTTATATAGTCAGAAACACAACAACCATCTTCGTCTTTTTGATTAATAATACTTCCAAAGCTTTCTGACGAAAAATCAATTGCTTGAAAATAAGCGATTGCAACAGGAATTTTGTTTTCATAAATCAGTGCATAATGAAAACGAATGTTTTTAGGTGGATTATTTTCGAAAACTGTAAGGTAATCCAATTGCAAAAATTCGCTTCCATATTTTTCAACTGCCTTCCAATGTTCTTGATTGACCATCGATACAGAATCATATACCGCAAAAGCAAAGTTCGATGGCTTTTTACGAGCCATCGAACGCTTTTTATTCGGAATTTTATTGCATGATATTAGCATCTATTCAAAGAAACAATTATTTAGTCGTTTGGTTTAATTCCGTCAACATTAATTCTTTTATGAATTTCACCGGAGCACTTCCATAACTTAAAAACTTTTCATGAAATGCCTTCAAACTAAATTTATCTCCTTGTTGTTTTTTCAATTCTTCACGGAAATCATATATTTCTGTATAGCCTGTAAAATAAGAGCATAACTGAACTTGCGTTAAAGAAACACGCTTCCATTTGCCTTCTGCCTCTGCTTGCTGTTGAAATGCTTCGTCTACTAACAAATGTAATGCATCTTCTTTACTTAAATCTTTTGTATGTACACTGTAATCCAAAATGGTATTGCAGGTAGCACGTAAATTCCACTTATAATACATTAACCACATTTCATCTGATTCTTCTCCAGCGCCATAACCACTTTCTAACATCATTCGCTCGGTGTAAACAGCCCAACCTTCAATCATTGCACCATTACCAAACAATGATTTAATTAAACTTGGTGATTGATTACTATACACCAATTGTGTGTAATGCCCTGGTATTGCTTCGTGAATATTTAAAATTTGTAATATATAATGATTGTATTCACGCAAGTAACTTTCAGCACGCTCTTTATCCCAACCATTTAAACTACCAACATTGTAATAAGTATTTCCGTTTTTATCATAAGGACCTGGAGCTGAAATGGATGCACCAGCAACCCCTGCCATGTAATCAGGCTCCTTGCGAACTACCAATGGTTTCGAAGGATCAATGTAGATTAAATCTTTATCTTTTATAAACTGAACAAGTGTTGGAATTTGCTTTTCTATTTCCGCTTGAAACTCTTCTGGTTTAACATGTTTGACCGAAATTTTATCGATAACTTGTTTTATTAACACCAGTTTATCGGTAGGCTTAACCGCCTTTGCCATGTATTTATCCCAAAGTTTGTTAGCCAATTCAAACATCTTTTCATGCAATTCTTTTTTATGTGCAATTGCTTTCTCAAATATTTGATCGGCAGTATATCCACTTTGAATATCATACTCAAACTTTTTAGCATACAATTCTTTTCCCAATCTAAAACTACGAGGTGTTTTATTTTCCATTTTCTTTAGCCAATCTGCATACCCTTTAATTGCAGCAGTAGCTTCTTTAGCTCTAGCCTCCATCATCTGCTTTTCATGCTCTCCAAATTTTACTTTGTTTAAAGCTTCATGAAAATCCGTTTCAAAAACAGAAACTCCACCCAAATTTTGATCGATTGCTAATTGTGTATGCTCCAAAGTTGGATTTTTAATGTTCATTTTTGCTGCTTCATAAAAAGCAGGAACTGCTGCCATTTTCAAATAAAAATGACGCAAACGAACATCCAATGAATCATAATTCCCATTTAACAATTCAGCAAATGAACCACAAACATTGTACTCAGAAGGATTCCACTCAAATGATTTCTGTTCGTTAATTGACCAAACAATCGACTTTAACTGATTTTCAATCATGTAATAATCGGTCTTATTATTATCCGACAAGCCAGCAATATCAATTACTTTAAGTGAATCTAAATTTGCATTTGCAAATGCAAGTTCCTTTGTTCTTGCTGCTTCATTTGGAACAATCAATACACTATCATATGCATGGTAACCTTGTGAACTTGCCCAACCTGGATATACCTTCCACAAATTTTCAATAAACTGTGCTTTGTATTTATCAAATTGAGGATTCATATCCTTTACCTGTTTTGTTTCTTCTTGATTTTTGTCACCTCCACACGCAAGTAGTGAAAATGTTACTATCGTGGCTATAATTATTTTTTTCATGATTTAATTTTTAGAAGGCTAAAGGTAAAGAAATAGAAGCATAGTTTTTTATATTTAACAATGTATTTTATAAAAGCAAAAAAACAGTCAATTTCATTATATTTGCTATCAAATAACTACTATATGACGCTTTTTCTACATTCAATAAAATTCAGAGCCCTATTACTTCTTTTACTTTTTTCTGGTGCTAGTTATTCCCAATCAAGTGAATCAGGAAAGCTGATATTCGAAGGTCTTGTGTATGGTTATAATTACAACCCGACTAAAAAATTATTAAAGAAAGAAAAACAAATAAAAATAGATGGCATATTGGATTACACAACGGTAAAAGTACTTGAAAAAGGAAAAATACTTGAAACCGTTACAACCAATACCAATGGTGTATTTTCAATTAAAATAAAAATTGGATCAAGCTATACAATTGAACTGTCTAAAAATGGTTACTCCACTATTTCTTTAGCGATTGACCTAACAACAGTTCCTAAGGAAATGACGGAGCAAGGGCTTGTTTTCAAGGGAGCGGAACTTATCTTAAATAGCTATATACCTAAAAGTTCTGATCAAATAAACCAACCGTTCGGCCGAATATTTTATAATTTACAAAAAGGAGAAATGGATTTTGAAACGGCCAAATTTCTTACTAAAAATCAAAAGGAATACATTAGCAACCCTGTTTCTTTAATGATTCGCTCAGTTGAAAAGAATGAAAATGCTAATGTTCTAGTTGTAAATAAATCACCTGAGCTAAAACCACTGGCAAAAACACCTAAAACTATACAACCATTAGCTATCCAAGTTCCATCCACTGAAATTACTACAAAGCCAATTCCTAACAAGAAAAACAATGTATTCTATGATAGCATCAACCGTTTCTACAAGGATTTTAAAAACAAACAAACAAACTTCTCAGAAAACGATATTCAATCCTTAGAAAGTAAAATTGAGATTGCAAAAAAACAGTTGGCAGCAAACCGACTAAACGCTGCAACAGCATCCGATAGTTTAGCACTTGAGCAAGCGGCATCCTTACTAAACACGTTAGAATTAGAATTAAATAACGCAAAAGAACAAATTACAATACAAGAAGAAAAAATTTCTTCACAACGTCAAATGCTTTTATTGGCTGGTGCCTGCCTTATACTCTTTATCATTCTACTAATCTTTATTTTTCGTTACAATAAAGAAAAGAAAAAAACGTATCTGATTTTAAAAGATAAAAACAAAAAAATAACAGATAGTATAAATTACGCTTTACGTATTCAAGAATCGGTGCTTCCTTCGGATATAGATATAAAAAAACAATTACCACAATCGTTTATCTATTTTCAACCCCGCGATACTGTTAGTGGCGACTTTTATTGGCTTTCTACAATACAAGAAAAAACAATCATTGCATGTGTCGACTGCACAGGACATGGCGTTCCGGGAGCATTTATGTCACTAATAGGCAACACCCTTTTAAATGAAATTGTAAATGAAAAAGAAATAACAAGCGCCTCCCTAATATTAAAACATCTTCATTTACAAGTATTAAAAGTATTACATCAAAACACAGAAAACTCTCAAAATGATGGAATGGAGATGTCGCTCTGTGTGATTGACAAATCAAAAAATGAAATTGAATTTGCTGGTGCCATGAACCCTATCTATATTGTAAAAGACAATACGGTAAGTGTTGTAAAGCCGGATGTTAAGGGAATTGGGGGCGACATAAATCAAAATAAAGAAGCCTCATTTACGAGTCAGTTCATACCTATTCAAAAAGACATGTCGGTATACATGTTCACCGATGGTTACATGGATCAATTTGGAGGTTCTGAAAATAAAAAATTCAACATCTCTAACTTCAAGAAAATGCTGTTAGAGATTCAGACAATGGATATGGAACAACAAAAATTAAAAGTAAAAGATACAATTGCAAAATGGCAAGGAAAACACAAACAAATTGATGATATGCTTGTGATTGGTATTAAATTTTAGACTACAAAGCTTTCAATTCAAATGGAATTTGGTCAACCATTGATTGAAATTCCAAGCCTTTTATTTCCATCAAATCATCATCAGCAGCATAACACCAAATAATTTTAGCTGATTTACCAGACTTAACTATTTCTTCGAAAACAGTAATTAGTCCCAACAATTGCTTTACAGAACTTGAATTAAAATACTCCAATGAAATTATTAATTCAGAGGAAGGCAAAGGTGATTTTACATATGACTTCATCCAGTCTATAACAGGCGAATAAAAAGCATATGCGTCTTCGGGAAGCGACCTTCCTGATAATCGAAACTCATTAGAATCTTTATTGAATAAAACGTCAGGGGTGTCTTCTGTTGCTTTTAATTTCAAACTATTTTCCATAATTTATACTTCAACACTTAGTGAATAAAACGAAGTTGTTTCATTCATATCATTAAACGAAAATTTAATCTTACCATTGCTATACTTACACAAATCAACTAATCCTACTCCTGCGTTCCCATTTTCACTGGGCTCATTATTTAACAATATTGATTTATACATTGCAACTAATTCTTCTTTGTTCAAATTCACAATTCCTTCTAAACGAGATTTGAGCAGTTCTACATTTTTTCTCTCTACATAGTTTCCAGTCGTCAAAACATAACGATTGTTTTTTTGTGAAATCATCAACAATCCTTCTCGCTCACCATTTACATTCATTGCATGCTTGCTGATATTTTGTAAAAGCTCTACCAAAACATACATTGTCTTTTTTTTACTTCCCGAAAATTTTTCAACCAACTTTAAATTCCCTTCCATTAGTCCAATTATTGGTAAGATGGAATCTTGAGAAAAATCACCCTTTCTAACCAATACAATGTTATCAGCGAGCATTTCGTGATACAGCTCTTTTGTATCTTCAACAGGAATGCCCTCTTCTTTTTCGTTTTCAGCTGATTTTTCAGCTATAAATCGTACCTGAAAATAAAATACAGATAAAAAATAATTAACAACCTCAAATGCAAAACTCAAAGGGGAGCCTGATTTTCTCGCCATTTCAATTAATCCCAAACCACCACCACCTTTTTCCGAAATTTCATTATTTACTAAAGCTCCCATATAAACCGCCTTCAACTCTTCAGTTGACAAGGTATTTATCGAATTCAATTTCGATTCTAAATCATCTTTCTTTGAATTTGAAATGAGATTTGTAGATGATATATAATGCGAATTACCAACATTTCTTAGAATAAATATTTTAGGCTTGTTATTCGTATTTGTTTGCAATTCGGGTTCATCGGAATGTCGAATAATATTCTGAAAACATTCGGCAATCAAAAAACCCAAGCGTTTTTTTAATTTCTGTGGCTCTTCAATACTTGTTTCATTCGATCGAATAAGCGTCTCTGTTAGCTCATCGTCAAACACACCCATGTATGCAAGACAAAAACGGTCTTTCTTTAAACGTTTAAAAAAGCGATATGCAACTTCTGTTTCCATTCAATTAAATAGATAAGGCTAAATATAAGTGTTTTTCTATTTTTCTGCTACATTTTTTATCAATCTTTATAAAACAGGAGCACCATTCACATACGATTCATAACCTTTAATCATTTAAAACTCATAAAATCCTATTATTTCTTACTTTTGATAATACAAAAACTCATTTCCCAAAAAAATGCTAAAAAAAATTACACCTCTCATTTTACTAAGCACACTTATTGCTTGTACAAATGTCGAAAAAACAGCGGAACAGTCCGCATTAAGCTATCCAAATACAAAAAAAACAGATAGTGTTGACACTTATTTCGGAACAAAAGTACCTGATCCTTACCGTTGGCTTGAAGATGACAAATCAGCTGAAACAGGTGAGTGGGTAAAAGCGCAAAACAAAGTAACATTCGATTATTTAGCTACAATTCCATTCCGTGATAAAATCAAAAACCGGTTAACTCAAATTTGGAATTTTGAAAAACGTACTTCTCCTTTTAAAAAAGGGAAAAAATACTTTTTCTATAAAAATGATGGGATTCAAAATCAAAGTGTTTTGTATGTTCAGGAAGGATTGTCTGGAACACCAAAAATGTTGTTAGATCCGAATGCATTGGCAGCTGATGGAACAGTTTCATTAGGAGGATTATCTATTAGCAAAGATGGGAAATACCTTGGCTATAGTATAAACCGAGCTGGTAGCGATTGGAGTGAAATTTATGTAATGGAAATTGAATCGGGTAAAAAATTAGCCGATGAAATTAAATGGGTAAAATTCTCTGATATTGCATGGAAAGACGATGGTTTCTTTTATAGCGCTTACGATGCACCGAAAGGTGGAAGTGAATTGTCAAACAAAAATGAATACCACAAAGTTTTTTATCACAAATTAGGCGATTCACAATCAAAGGATGCCTTGATATTTGAAGATAAATCAAACCCATTAAGAAATTTTTCAGCTGGAATCACGGAAGATAAAAACATCTTGATACTTTATGGAAGTGAATCTACAAGTGGCACGAGTTTAGCCGTTAAGGATTTAAGAAAACCAAATGCTCCATTTGTTTGGTTAGTAAAAAATTTCGAAAACAATTATGGTGTTGTTCATAGCGAAGGCAATAAATTGTTTGTGATTACCGACAAAGGAGCACCGAAATACCAATTATTAGAAATTGATATTACAGGAAAACCCGACTACGAAAACTGGAAAAAAATCATCCCAGAATCCTCTGATTTATTAGAAAGTGTTTCCTTATGCAATGGAAAATTTGTCGCAAAATATTTAAAAGATGTTACTACACGCTTATATGTATACAGCATGGATGGTAAAAAAGAAAATGAAATTCAATTGCCTGGCATTTGTAAAGTTGATGCTTTTGATAGCGATAAAGACGATAGCTTAGCATTCTTCAGCTACAACACATTCACTGCACCCGCTTCCATATACAAATACAACATTGTAAGTAATAAAATGGAAATCTGGTTTAAACCAACAATTGATTTTAAATCGGACGACTATGAAACCAAACAAGTATTTTATGCAAGTAAGGATGGAACTAAAATCCCCATGTTTATTACCCATAAAAAAGGAATTAAATTAGATGGAACAAATCCGTGCTTCTTATTTGGTTATGGAGGATTTAACTCATACTACTCTCCAGAATTTAGAATTGACCGTGCAGTGTTTTTAGAAAACGGTGGCATCTATGCTATCCCAGGATTACGTGGTGGTGGCGACTATGGCGAAGATTGGCACAAAGCAGGAACTAAATGTCAAAAACAAAATGTGTTCGATGACTTTATTGCTGCAGCTGAATATTTAGTGAAAGAAAAATACACTTCTCATGAAAAATTAGCAATCCATGGTCGTTCAAATGGAGGATTATTAGTTGGAGCTGTTATGACACAACGCCCTGACATTGCTAAAGTAGCAATACCAACAGTGGGTGTATTAGACATGCTTCGCTATCACAAATTTACTATTGGTTGGGCTTGGGCTACAGATTATGGAACAAGCGAAAATAAAGAAGAATTTGATTGTTTGATAAAATACTCTCCATTACACAATGTAAAAGAAGTAGAATATCCTGCTACACTGGTTACTACTGGTGATCATGACGATAGAGTTGTCCCTGCTCACTCGTTCAAATTCATTGCTACATTGCAAGAAAAACAAAAAGGAACAAATCCTGTTTTAGTACGCATTGATACTAATGCAGGACATGGTGCAGGAAAACCTACAACAAAACAAATTGAAGAATACAGCGACATTTGGAGCTTTGTATTCTACAACTTAGGCATTAATTACTAATGCTTCAGTTTAATTTTTCTCCCTTCCCAAATTTAACTACATCACGATTGTTATTACGACAAATAACAATCGCTGATGTAGATGATTTATTCTTAATGAGATCGGATAAAGAAACAATGCGTTTTATTCCACGTCCAGTGGCAACCGAAAAAAAAGACGTAACTGAACTAATAGAACGTGTTGATTTAGGTATTCAAAAAAATGAAAGTATCAATTGGGCAATTGCGTTAAAAGAAAGCAACCAACTTATTGGAACAATTGGTTTTGTTAGAAGTAAACCAGAACACCACAGAGCCGAAGTTGGCTATATGATTCAAAAAGAACATCAAGGAAAAGGATATACTTTTGAAGCTTTGGAAAAAATCATTGACTATGGATTCAATAAAATGAAGCTGCATTCAATTGAAGCAGTTATTGACCCAAATAATAATGCCTCCGAAAAATTACTTCAAAAATCTAAATTTATCAAAGAGGCTCATTTTAAAGAACATGAACTCTGGGAAGGAAAGTATTTAGATTCATTTGTATACTCACGCTTAAAACATTATTAAATTGAGTTTCCGCAACAAATTAAAATACGTTTTAGTTCATCGAGCAAATTTTACAAACGAAAAAGCACAAGAACTTATTAATAGTGGCGATATCATTGTTAATGGGAGCAGTGTAAACAAAAATATTTTAATTGAACCCGAAGATGAAATAATATTTTCTGAAACCATTTTACAAAAGGGGATTCAACATCAATACATTCTTTTTTATAAACCAAAAGGTATTGAAACAACTCACAATAAAGCAATAGAAAATAGTCTGGTGAATCATTTTCCTGCATTTGAAAATTTATTTTTTGCAGGTCGCTTGGATAAAGATTCGGAAGGATTATTATTTCTTACTACAAATGGAAAACTTGCTAATAACTTAGCGCATCCAATTCATAAAAAAGAAAAGGAATACATTGTATCGGTTGATGAGATAATAGATCACCATTTTAAAACCAGTATGGAAAATGGAATCGTAATCATGGGACAAAAAACGGCTCCTTGTATTGTGAATTTACTCTCGGAAAGCACATTTAAAATAATATTAAACGAAGGCAAAAATCGTCAAATAAGACGAATGTGTCATAAACTAGGTTATAAAGTAGTACAGCTAAAACGAATAAAAATTGCCGATTTTTCTCTTGAAGAGTTAAAACCAGGAGAATGGAAATCAATCGCCCCTCCAGTTATTAACACTATTAACAATCAACAAAACAATTGATTTTAAACAACTTAAACACGTAATTAACAACAAACTGTTAATTACTTCCACAGTAATTAGTCAAACGTTTTTTACTCTCGCTTACTTTTGCATTGTTACTAAATCCAATTTTGAACAATGAAAAAACTATTTTCAGTGTATATGTTATTGTTTTGCCTCTTAGTGGGCTCAAGCATGTCTTTTGCCGGAAATGGTGAAGGAAACGCAGAGAATAAAAATGACAAAATAATTTCAACATTTGTTGTTCAATCATTTAAAATAAGCAAAGAAGGACTTGTTAACTGGACAACGAATAATGAGCATGGCTCACTTCCGTTTATAGTTGAACAATATATTTTTGACAAGTGGGTAAAAGTTGGTGAAGTTTCGGGAATAGGAACACCTACCCCAAACTCTTACTCTGTTCCAGTAGGCTTGCATACAGGCGAGAATAAATTCAGAGTTCGTCAAAAAGGATATGATAAAATGAGTCGCTTTTCTGACTCCTTCACTTACTATTCGAAAAAAGAGGCTGTAACGTATACTATAACTAATAAAAACCAGACGGTTTCTTTTTCTGGCGACACCTACTTTATTGTATACAATCCTTATGGGGCAATTGTAAAACAGGGTTATGGAAATTCTATTGATGTTTCTAATTATATCAAAGGATACTACTGCTTAGTATACGACAATAAATTGGGTGGATTCGAAAAGAAAAAAGTAATTCTAAAAAACACTTTTTGTCCAATTGTAATTAATCCTCCACATTGGTTAAAAAGAAACCAATAAACTATCTTTCTCCAATTTGTTGACGCCACATTGCAAAGTACAATCCTTTTTGTGCTAGCAACTCATCATGTTTTCCATTTTCAATTATCTGCCCTTTCTCTAATACTACAATTTTATCCGCATGCATAATTGTGCTTAATCGATGAGCAATTAAAATTGTTACATGACTTTTATTTATCGAAACATCACGTATAGTTTTGCTTATTTCTTCTTCTGTTAATGAATCCAATGCAGATGTCGCTTCATCAAAAACTAACAAACTCGGTTTCCGCAACAATGCTCTGGCAATTGATAAGCGTTGCTTTTCTCCTCCAGATACCTTAACTCCTCCTTCACCAATCATTGTGTCCAAACCTTTATCAGCTCTAGCTAAAAGAGTCTGACAAGCAGCTCTATCCAATACTTCAAGACATTCTTTATCTGTAGCATTTGGAGCAACGAACAATAGATTTTCTTTAATGGTACCAGCAAACAACTGTGTATCCTGCGTTACAAATCCTATTTGAGAGCGTAACTGATCCAAATCGACCTCATTGTAACGATGTTGATTATAAAAAATCTCACCTTCCTGAGGCTGATACAATCCTACTAATAACTTCACCAAAGTTGTTTTTCCAGAACCAGATGGACCAACAAAAGCTATAGTTTCACCATTTTTTACAGAAAATGAAATATTGCTCAAGGCTTTATTTGTAGAAGTTTGATGCTTAAAACTAACATTATTAAATGATAATTTTTCAATTCCATTTATTGGAATTGGATTTTCAGGTTTCGCTTCTTTGGGAATATTTAAAATCGAATTAAAATTATCTAAGGAAACTTCTGCCTCCCGATAAATCATAATAATATTTCCTAACTCTTGAAGTGGTCCAAAAATAAAAAACGAATAAATTTGAAGCGAAAATAAATCACCCAAGGTTAATATATTGCCAAATATCAAATACAACAATAAGAAAAGAATACTGCTTCTTAGTAAGTTAACAAATGTTCCTTGAATAAAACTAATACTTCTGATGTATCGGACTTTTTTCAATTCAAGTCCTAATATTTTGATGGTTGTAGTATTTAATCGCTTGATTTCTTGATCTGCTAAACCTAAACTTTTAATCAATTCAATGTTTCTTAACGATTCTGTTGTAGATCCAGCTAAAGCTGTTGTTTCTCCAACAATATTTTTCTGAATTATTTTAATTCGTTTACTTAAAACAGAGGTAATAAATCCTAAAATAGGAACAGCCGAAAAATAAACAACAGCAATGGACCAGTGGATATTGATTGCATAAATCATTACAAAAACAACACCAACTAACGATGTATAAAGTACACTGATAAATGCCATAATTAACTTTTCAATATCAGTTCTTACTTTTTGTAATTTACCTAATGTTTCTCCACTTCGTTGATCTTCGAACACTTGAAAAGGCAATTCCAACGAATGCTTTAACCCATCTGAGTATATCTGTGCACCTAACTTTTGAGTAATCACATTGACAAAATAATCTTGGAAATTTTTTGCTATTCGCGACACCATTGCAAACCCCATTGCGATTAGTATCAATGCACCTACGCCTTTTAAAAATTCATCACGACTATAAGTGTTCGCTTTTGCACCATAATCATCCACAATATGTTTAAAAACCAAGGGATCAAGTAATGAAAAAATTTGATTAATTGTTGCTAATAATAATGCCAACAACACTAACCATTTGTATCGTTTTAAGTATTGAAATAAAAGTTTCATCAAGAATTTTTTTGCGAAGTTAAGTCTATTTTAAATGTATATACATATAATGTCGAAAAAGTATTTTTCAGAATCGTTTTTTTTACATAAATTTGTTAGATTAATTAACAATAAATAAAGACTAAACAGGAATTATTATAGACTAATGAAAACTATAAAGAAAATAGCACTCATAATAATTGTACTCGTTGCAGCTTACATTTTAGTATCCCTCTTTCTGCCGTCAAAAATTAAAATTGAGCGTTCAGGTACAATAAACAGTAGTAGCTCTATTGTTTACGAACAAATAAATACACTAAAAAACTGGAAAAACTGGTCGTATTGGGATAATATAGACAAAGGCATGCAATCAACCTACTCCGGTCCCGAAAGTGGTATTGGAGCCAAACACTGTTGGGAAAGCACAAATGACAGCGTTGGAAAAGGATGCTTAACAATTTCTGAAGTCAAGGAGAATGAATTGGTTGTAACAACACTTGAGTTTGAAGGAATGGGAAGCAGTATTGGTGGCTGGTCGATAAAAGATACTGCTAATGGAGTTAAAATTAGCACATACATGGAAATGGACATGGGATTATTCGGAAGAATTTTTCCAGGACTTTTTATGGATAAATGGCTTGGAGCAGATTTTGAAAAAAGTATCGCAAACCTTAAGCTTCACTGTGAAAAATTAACTGCAACTTTACCCAAAACAGAACCGATTAAAATTGAATTAGTAACAACAAGTTTACAATTATTAGCAACTACAAAAACAAAAAGCAGTTTGCAAACTATATCTAACGATATTGCTTCATCCTATGCAAAAATAGGTTCTTTTATGCAACAGAATAAAGTTATTCAAATGGCGCCACCATTAGCATTTTATCATAGCTTTTCTGAAAAAGGCATTGATTTAGAATGTGCGATTCCTATTAATGCGCTTGTAAAACCATCTTCAGAAGTTAATGTGATTGAATTCAAACCTTGCAATGCAATTGTGGCTCACTACTATGGTCCATACGAAAAATCAGGAGCAGCACACGAAGCAATTGATAATTGGATAAAAAGTAAAAAACTTAAAATAACGGGATCTCCATGGGAAGTTTATGTAACTGACCCCATGATTGAAAAAGACACGTTAAAATGGCTGACAGACGTTTATTACCCTGTTGAATAAAATAATGGTAGAAATAATTAACAATAAAAAACATCAGTTCAACATCCTCTCTGTTTCATTAAGAGATGATGGAATTGTATTGGTTGATGTAAAAGCAAACCAGGAAATTGATGTTAAAGAGGTTAAAGAGGTTGTGACTACGCTTGAGCAAATGGGTAATGGAAAAAAATATCCATTATTAATTGTCACTGGTGAATACACCTTACCTACAGCAGAAGCTAGAGCCTATATTGCAACAGCTGAGTCAGATCCATTTGCTAGCGCAGAAGCGTATGTTGTAAAATCACTATCTCAAAAATTAGTAGGAAATGTTTATTTGAGCTTTAACAAACCTGCACGTCCTACACATATTTTCACCTCCGAGGAAAAAGCGGTTGAATGGCTAAAACAATTCTTGTAAATGGATACCACTCAAACTAAACCATACTTTTCTGTAGTTTTGAGAGCCGATGGAATTATTCAAATTAGCGTAAATACAGATCAAGAAATTGATGTTGCTGAAATAAAGGAGATTATAGAAGCCATTGGAAAAGCAGGCAATTACAAGAAATATCCAATCCTTATTCACGGCTCTAATTCAATCACTCCTACACCAGAAGCAAGAGCTTACCTAGCAAAACCAGATGCCAATCCATTTACTATTGCATCGGCTTTTATGGTGAAATCTTTACAACATAAACTTCTAGTAAATGCCTATTTAAAAGTAAATAAACCCAACCGTCCAACAAAAATGTTTACTTCCGAAAACCAAGCCATTGAATGGCTTAAGGGTTTTTTATAATTTTTTAGCCAACTTTTGAAGTTCGTCCTTAGGTATTTCATGTTTCCCATCAAAACGAATTGAAGAATAATTGAGTTTATTCATGTGTAAAATCCGTTCTTGTTCTTCTACTTCCTCATTACTTATATATTCATCATTTGTCCCCATCACAAAATAGGTTTTAAATGAATCAAAATAATGCTTATCCATCTCAAAATTAATATCGGCAGGAAAAGTACCTCCCCAAAGAATTAAATTATGAATCAAAGGCTTTTTAATCGACAACCATCTTAATACAGTTGCTGAACCTTGCGAAAAACCTAAAACATTAATTTTTACATTATTATTTAAAAGTGGGATACATTCTGAATAAACTGCATTTAAAAAATTACAATAATCAGTTATATCATCTAACCGATCTTCTTTTGTCATCCAGCTAGCAACTACCCTTCCTGAAAACCCTTGCCAATAAAAACGATGTAAGCCTTCGGGAGCAACAATCAATGCCTTGCCATCATTCAAAACTTCAAAATTTCGAATAAAATAATTAGCCAGCTGCGCATAACCATGACAAACAATCCATACCTGCTCTATTTCAGATGAAGCTTCGCCCAACATGAAATAACGAGCTGTTTTAGGTATTACAATATTTTTTTGTTGCATATCCTTTAAATAAAAAAGGCATCTACTGTCGCAGATGCCTTTAAGTATAAATTAATTAGATTATTCTACTACTACTACTAAATACTTGGATGCGCTCCAAAAATCTTCGCTGTTTGTAATCACTAATTTCTCAGCTTTCCCATCTGCACCTTCAATTTTATATGAGCCAGCAGGATGTGCCGTAACCAATTTTGCTTTTTTAGCACCTAATACAATTTCATTTACAGTAGTAATATCCACTTTTGTAAAATATGATTTATTAAAATCATCCTTCATTTTTTGAGATTTACCAATCCCAATAAATCCGCCTTCTTTTGTTAAAACGCCATTTTTGATTAACTCTTTCGAAGTTCCAAACGCATAAAATGCTGTGTTTAACTTTTCTGTTTTAACTTCAATTTCTTGAGTAGCTTCTTGATAATTTAAATTCAAATTCGTCATTTCAACATTTAAACGTTCCAATTCTCCTTTTAGATTATTGATCTGAACATCTTTTTCCTCAATTTCAGCAGTTAAACGATTGATGAATTTCTCTAACTCTTCGTTATCTTTATTTGACTTTTTTAATTTTGATTTCAATGAAGCAATACGTTGTTTGTTTGCATTCATAATATCATACATTGCTTGAATATCGGCAACAATTTGTTCTTCTTTCGTTTTACGAGTTTCAGAATCCTTGCTGTTTTCTGTCACCATTTTTTCTTTTTCTTTAATCATATCCAAGTTGTCTTGGATTTCATTAAATCCACGAATAAAAGATTGAATACTTGAATCCTGATCATCAATTCTGATTTTATATCCACCATTAATTGCTTTCAAACTATCTTCAGTTGATAGTAATTTTTCGCCTTGACCATTTCCGCAACCAAAAGCTAATGGCAATATTGCTAATAAATAAAATAATTTTTTCATTTAAATAATTTGTTTAAAATTTTCTGCAAAGATAGATGAAAACAGCCTTATTCTGGCAAAAGAAATGATATAATTTTTGTTAAACCTACTCTCCCTCTATCTCCGAATCAGACTTTTCACCATCAAGTACCGTGAGAATATCTTGTATTTGGTAGGTAATTCGACTGAATTTATTGGATAATACAACAATGCAGGTCTCATCAGCTAATCTTCGGTAAAACAAACTGCTATACCCATGCCACCAGCCATTATGATATATTATTTTACCTTTCTTTCCTTGATCTACAATTCGCCAACCTAAGCCATAATTTCGAGCACCTCGATGTTCATTACTATAACCCTTATATGCTTCTTCAATTGTATGCCGTTTAAGTAATCGTTCTGAGTACAAGGCTTTGTTGAACTTAAACAAATCACCGACTGTTGAATAAATGCCTTTATCACCCAATACGGCATCTGCATACTCTTCTTCTTCCTCTTTTCCTGATGGTGTATGACCCATGGTTTTATGAGGAAATATATTTACACTTTTTACATCTATAACATATGTATGATTCATCCCTAAAGGTGTAAATATTTCCTCTTCCATGAATGTTGCATAATTTTTATGCGAAACTTTTTCAATAATCAATGCTAATAAGGCATAGTTTGTATTGCAATACTCGAATTTTTTGTTCGGCTTTGCATAAACATTTGGTTTTGTATTGTTGATGATGTTTAACATGGATGCGTTATCGAACACTTTTCCATTGTAACAATTATTATCATCACAATAGGGCTCACAAAAATAAATGTAGTTGGCTAATCCAGAACGATGATTAAGCAACTGCAATATGGTAATATTAGGATAAGGAAAATCAGGGAAAAACTGCTGAATGGTATCTGTCAACTTCAACTTCCCTTGATCCTTAAGCAAAAGAATGGCTGCCGCTGTTAAAGGCTTAGATGCTGATGCCAATTGAAACTCAGAATCTAATGTTAAAGGTATTTTCTTTTTAATATTTGAAAAGCCAAATGATTTTTGATAAATAATTTGTCCGCGTTGAGAAACCAACACACAGGCATTAAATCCAGCTTTTTCACGCTTCTTAAATAGTATATCTAAAAGTGCCGCTTTCTCCTTCGCTTTTATTTCCTTTAAAATTTGCTTGATACTATCTTGATTGATAGTCATTAAAGAATCTTTCTCTTCTTGTTCTTTAGCACTTATAGATTGGGGGGCAGAGTCAGAACAAGAAATAAATAGAGAAAATAAAAAAAGTAAAATAAACTTCAAAAAAAAGATGCTACGCATATATACTCTACTCCTATCTTCTTTTATCTACCGCTTCCTGAACAATTAATTCTCTTCCACGTATTTCCTTACCATTTAAGGCTTCAATTGCTTTTAATGCATCTTCTTTTTTTGCCATTTCTAAAAAAGCAAAACCTTTCGATTCCCATGTAATGGTATCATACACCACTTTTGTAGAAATTACTTTTCCAAACTGAGCAAACAATCCTTCCAATTGCATCTCATTAATATCTCTATCTAAATTTTTTACAAATAGTTTCATTCAATAATATTTAAACTGTTTTTCCGGGATAAGCTTTCAATGCTTTCTCTAAACACTCCATTGCATTTTTTAAATCTGTTTTATTTAACACATATGCTAAACGTACTTCGTTTGTTCCAGATCCTGGAGTTGAATAAAAACCAGTAGCAGGTGCAAGCATTACCGTTTGTCCTTCATATTCGAATGATTCCAACAACCACTGACAAAATTTATCGGCATTATCAATTGGCAAACGTGCAATGCAATAAAATGCACCACTCGGTTTAGGACAAAATACGCCTTCCATTTTATTTAAGGCTTCAATTAAAAAATCTCTACGCCCAACGTATTCCGTTTTTACCTTTTCAAAGTACTCTTTGGGTGTTTTCAAAGCTGCTTCTGCACCAATTTGTCCGAATGTAGGCGGACTCAAACGTGCCTGTGCAAATTTCATTGCAGCAGCCATCACTTCTTTGTTTTTAGAAATCATAGCACCAATACGAGCACCACATGCACTATAACGTTTGGAAATTGAATCTAATAAAATAACGTTGTTATCAATTCCTTGCAAATGCATTACCGAAACATATTCTTTTCCATCATAACAAAACTCACGGTACACTTCATCACTCAATAAAAACAAATCGTACTTTAAAACCAATTGCTTTAATAACTCTAGCTCCTCACGTGAATACAAATAACCCGTTGGATTTCCTGGATTACAAATCATAATTCCTTTTGTTTTGGAAGTGATTTGTTTTTCAAATTCCGCAATGGGAGGCAAAGCAAAACCATTTTCGATAGTTGATTTTACTGGTACCACTTTAACATCGGCAGCACAAGAAAAACCATTATAATTTGCGTAAAATGGCTCAGGAATAATGATTTCATCGCCTGCATTAAAACAAGTCATCATTGCTATCTCAATAGCCTCTGAACCACCTGTTGTAATAATGATATCATTCTCATCAATATTGATGTTAAAGCTACCATAATAGCCTGCTAATTTTTTACGATACGATTCCATACCAGCAGAATGCGAATATTCCAATACTTTAATATCAGCATTCTTAATAGCATTAAGCATTACTTCTGGCGTTTCAATATCAGGCTGGCCGATATTTAAATGATATATTTGGGTTCCTCGTTTTTTTGCAGCATCTGCAAATGGAACTAATTTACGAATAGGTGAAGCAGGCATCTGTGTGCCTTTATTGGATACTTTTGGCATTTTTTAGTGTTTTAAAAAAGTAGCCAAAGTTAGCATTTAGGCTTGAATTGAGGAATTATTTTAGCTTTTTTTCTTGGGCTTTTGCACAACGCCTTTAAATCTTAATTCATGAGGCGATTCTTTCGCATTCGAAAATAGTTTTATAATTCGGTCTTGTCTATCGTACTTGTGATGTGTATCAAACGCTACTTTTAAAATGTAACGTTCTCCCGGTTCAATTGCACTCATTGGCTTTTCTACCACTGTACAACCACATTCTACCTCATAATTTGAAATTACCAAAGGAAGTTTACCAACATTTGTTAATTCATACTGAATTTGCACTGTATCACCTTCAGTCACAAATCCAAAATTAAATTTTGTCGATTTGAATTTTATTTCTTGCGAATAAACAAATCCAAAGGAAAAGTGAAGGATTAAAAGAATGGCTATTTTTCTCATAAAATTAAAAAAATCAAACCCTTTTGAAATCAATCAAAAGGGCTTGAAATAGATACTAATTTAACTTAAGTACTAGTGTTTTTGCTCAGTTCCTGCAGCTGGAGCAGCTGGTGCTGGAGCTGGAGTTGGATCTGGCTTTACAACACCTTTAATTTTTAATACTTTTGAAGGTGTATCAGAGTTCGATGTTAAAGTAACTGTTTTTTCAAACTGACCTACTCTATCTGTAGCATAGTGAACTTTAATAACCGCAGAAGCACCTGGTTTGATTGGTTCTTTTGGCCAAACTGGAGTTGTACATCCACATGATCCAACAGCATTTGTGATAATCAATGGTTCTTTACCTGTATTTGTGAATTTAAATTCACGGTCACCATTTGCGTTGTGTTCAATTGTACCGTAATCAATAACCTCTGATTCAAATTTGAATTTTGGAGCGTTAGGGTTAACTGGGTTAGGAGTTGTTGTTTCTTGCGCTGTTGCTCCCATTGCTACACACACAAATAATCCGATTGATAAGATTGCTTTTTTCATTGTTTTGCTGTTTTGTTGATTAATATATTAGTTTATTTTTTTAGTGTTTTTCGAATGGAGTTGCACCATCGTCTTTTTTGCCATTACTTGGAAACGCTTCTTCTGTTGGAGCTGGAGAAACAGTTCCTTTGATTGTTATTACCTTAGATGGCGTTTTTGCATTTGAGGTAATGGTTACTGTTTTTGTGAAGTTTCCTGCACGTTTTGTATCATAGGTTACTTTAATGTATTCGATTGCACCTGGTTTGATTGGAATGTTTTTAGGGTATGTTGGCACTGTACAGCCACAAGAACCATGTGCTTCTGAAATAATTAATGGTTCTTTCCCTGTATTTACAAAGCGAAACTCATATGTTCCGTTACCTGCATAATCAATGGTGCCAAAATCATGTAATTCTTTATCAAAAGTAATCTCAGCATTGCTGGTAGCAGGGGCTGGAGCAACATCCTTCTTTTCTTGAGCATTAACTGCCACTAGAGATAAAACAACCGTTCCAAGGGTAAAAAGTATTTTTTTCATTGTTCTAAAAATTTATTCGTTTGAACCTCTTTTTTTACATTTCTGAATCAAGCCAAAATCGTGCCATAATCTGGAAAATAAGAAAATTATTTTTAGTAGATTTGCAGACTTTTCAAACAGAAAAACGAAGTAAGTAAATTATTATGGAAATTCCTAAAACCTACGACCCGAAAATTACAGAAAACAAATGGTATGCCCATTGGTTAAAAAATAATTTTTTCAAATCTACACCCGATGAGCGTGAGCCATATACTATTGTGATTCCACCACCAAATGTAACGGGTGTATTACACATGGGGCATATGCTAAACAATACCATCCAAGATGTATTGATTCGTAGAGCACGTATGCAAGGAAAAAACGCATGTTGGGTACCAGGCACTGACCATGCATCGATTGCTACAGAAGCAAAAGTTGTTGCATTGTTAAAAGAAAAAGGAATTAAAAAAACAGATTTATCGCGCGAAGATTTTTTAAAGCATGCTTGGGAATGGAAAGAAAAGTATGGTGGCATTATATTAAAACAACTTGAGAAACTTGGTGCTTCATGCGATTGGGATCGCACCAAGTTTACGATGGAAAACGATTTAAGTGAAGCCGTTATTGAAGTGTTTATTGATTTATATAACAAAGGACACATTTATCGTGGAGTAAGAATGGTCAACTGGGATCCGCAAGGATTAACTGCTGTATCTGATGAAGAAGTAATTTACAAAGAAGTAAACTCAAAATTATATTACGTTAAATATAAAATTGAAGGTTCGGCTGATGAATGGATTACCATTGCTACTACTCGTCCTGAAACCATTTTAGGTGATACGGCTATTTGTGTAAATCCAAATGATGAACGTTATGCAGCCTTTAAAGGAAAAAAAGCCATCGTTCCAATGGTTAACCGCGCAGTACCCATTATTTTTGATGAGTATGTGGATGCTGAATTTGGTACAGGCGCTTTGAAGGTAACACCAGCTCATGATATCAATGACTACAACCTTGGAATTAAGCATAAGTTAGAAGTAATTGATACAATTGCTGCGGATGGTAAAATGAGTGCCGCAGCACAATTTTATGTGGGTGAAGATCGATTCACGGTTCGCAAAAAAATCGCAAAGGATTTAGAGGAACTTGGACAAATTGTTAAGGTTGATGACATCAAAAATAAAGTTGGTTATAGCGAGCGTACAGATGCTGTAATTGAACCTAAACTTTCAATGCAATGGTTTTTGAAAATGGATAAAGTTTCGAAGCCCGCATTAGACAATGTATTGAATGGTGAGATTAAATTAATTCCAGAAAAATTTGTAAACACCTACAAACATTGGATGGAGAATGTTCACGACTGGTGCATCTCTCGTCAGTTATGGTGGGGGCAACGCATACCTGCATGGTATGATGGCAAAGGGAACACAGTTGTTGCAAAAACAATTGATGAAGCAATTGCAAACTTCAAGAAAAACAACATTGAGGTTAGCAAAGAAAATATTACACAAGACGAAGATGTATTGGATACATGGTTCTCATCTTGGCTATGGCCTTTAACCGTTTTTGATCCAAAAGTGATTCAAAATGGATGGGACAATGCCAATAAGGATTTAAAATATTATTACCCTACAAACGATTTAGTTACTGCACCTGAAATTTTATTTTTCTGGGTAGCGCGTATGGTAATTGCTGGCTATGAATATACTGGGCAAAAACCATTCACGAATGTTTATTTAACGGGGATCGTTCGTGATAAGTTGGGACGTAAAATGAGTAAATCATTGGGTAACTCACCCGACCCATTGGACTTAATTGAAAAATATGGAGCGGATGGTGTTCGCGTAGGAATGTTATTGTGTTCACCAGCTGGTAACGATTTACCATTTGATGAAAGTTATTGCGAACAAGGAAGAAATTTTTCGAACAAAGTATGGAATGCATTCCGCTTGGTAAAAGGATTTGAAGTATCCGATAGCGTTCAGCCAGCAAGCAATAAAGCATCAGTTGAATGGTTTGAAAACAGATTCAGTGAACAATTATTAGAAATTAATGACTTGTATTCTAAATACAGAATGAGTGAAGCATTAATGGCTACTTATAAATTGGTTTGGGATGATTTCTGTGCATGGTACTTAGAAATGATTAAGCCTGAATTTATTGATGGAAAAGCAAAACCAATTGACAAAACAACGTACGATGCTACCATCGATTTCTTTGAACGATTATTAAAAGTAATGCATCCTTGGATGCCATTTATCACCGAAGAAATTTGGCATTTAATAAAAGAACGTGATGATAAAAATTGTGTAATTATAGCACAGTGGCCTTCTGAAAAAAACATTAATAAACAATTGGTTGCAGAATTTGAAGCTGTAAAAGAAATAGTAGCTACTATTCGTAATATACGTGCTCAAAAACAAATCTCCCCTAAAGAGAAATTAGCACTGATTGAAAAATCGGATGCGCAACACAGTTTCTTTGATGAAGTTGTTATTAAATTAGCAAATCTTTCTTCTTTAACATATACAAAAGATAAAGTAGACGGTGCATTCTCGTTCATGATTAAAACAACAGAGTTCTATGTTCCATTGGCAAACAATATTAATCCTGCTGAAGAACGTGAACGTTTAACAAAAGAATTGGAATACAGTAAAGGATTTTTGAAGTCGGTACAAGCAAAATTAGCGAACGAAAAATTTGTTGCCAATGCTAAACCTGAAATGGTTGAAAACGAACGCAAAAAACAAGCAGATGCAGAATCAAAAATAAAATCAATAGAAGAACAATTAATTGCTTTAAAATAAACTTAAAATAAAAAAACAATGGCAAATCGCAGAGAAATTAAAAGAAACATCAATGGTTTATTAGGTGATGTAATTGAAGAGTGTTACAGTTCATTATTAAACAATGAAGGTAAAAACGAAGCGCAAGTTGAAGCGTTAATTGATGAATGCGTTGATTTAGCAGATGAATTAATTGCAAAAGTAAATGCAGGAAAAAATTTAAAATCAAGAGCAGAAGTAAAAAAAATGTATGCTGAGGTTAAAGAACAATTGGGTGATAATGTAATTGCTTATATCGAAAAATTGAATTCCTTATAGTGCTAATTAATGTTAAAACAACTTAAAAGAGTAGTCCTTTGACTACTCTTTTTTTATTTTTGGTAGTAATTCATCGTATACTATTCTTTGTCCTGACACGTAAAAAAAAACATGAAACTACTCCAGTACCCTTTAATCATAATTCTTGCAAGCTTCCTACTTTCTAGCAAAGTAGAAACTAAAACGTTTAGTCGCCTTCAACAAAAAGCAGTTGAAGCAAAAGCATTCTGCAAAAACAAAAATTACAATTTGAACTATTGTATTCTAATCGACATGAGCATTCATTCAGGAAAGAAGAGAGCATTTTTATGGAATTTCAAAAAAGATACAATAGCTGAAGCAGCTCTATGCGCACATGGTTGTGGTTCAAACCCATGGGGAGAGACCACTACTAAAACCAAACCTATATTCAGCAATACACCTGATAGTCATTGTACCGCATTAGGAAAATACAAAATAGGAAAAAGAGGATACAGTCAGTGGGGAATTAATGTAAACTACTTATTGCATGGTTTAGAATCCACGAACAACAATGCAGTAAAACGTCAAATTGTTCTACATTCATGGAGTGATGTAGCCGACAAAGAAGTCTATCCCAATGGAACACCAGAAGGCTGGGGTTGCCCTGCTGTTGGAAACAATTTTATGAAGACACTAGATGATAAACTAAAACAAACGGAACAACCCGTATTGTTATGGATATTTAATTAGCCTTTAATTGCTCATCCAATACTTTTAATCCTTCTTCGAAGGAGCGAGGGTTATATCCCAACTCTTTTCTTGCCTTATCAATAATTAAACCTGTACGAGGAGGACGTTTTGCTGGCTGATTTAAAGTAGTTGACTTGGATGGGGAAACCAATGACTTATCTAATTTCCAAAAATCCGCAACTTTATAAACCAATTCCAACACACTAAATGTAGCTGGTCCTGCTAAATTAAATATTCCTGTAGCACCTTTATCTGCAATTAAAATACAACCATCTGCTAAATCCTCAGCCAAGGTGGGTGAACGAAACTGATCATCCACTACATTTATTTTTTGCCCTTTGGTTAATGCTTCTTTTGCCCACAGAACAATGTTACTACGGCTCATGCTATCAACTATACCAAATACAATAATTGTGCGAGCAATTGCCCATTTTATAGTGCTTTTTTCGATAACTTTTTCTGCTTCTAATTTAGTGAGCGCATAATAACTCAATGGATTAGGTACATCCGTTTCAGTGTATTCACTTCCTTTTTCCCCATCAAAAATAAAATCGGTAGAAAGATGAATTAAATGTGTTGATGGATTTAATGATTCAATTGCAGTAACGATATTCTCGACAGCAGTAACATTCAACAACCAAGCTTCTTCTTTTTTAGTTTCACAAGCATCTACATTGGTCATTGCAGCTGTATTAATAATCACATTCGGTTGATACTTGGAAACAATCGAATTTACTTGTTCTTTATTGGTTATATCAAGCGATTCATAGGTATAACCGTCTTGCTTTAACAAACGATTTGGTCCCAGAGCAGTAGCAATAACTTGTACATCATTACGCTTTATTAAAGCATATACTAGTTTTTGGCCAAGTAAACCATTGCTACCTGTAATTAAAATTTTTTTCATACAACTAAACTAATAACTCTTTAAGTTTTAAAATTTGTTCGCTCGTTCCTAGAACAAACAATTTTGCATCAGGAATAATTTTGGTATCTGCACTAGGATTAATTACATAATCGCCATTACCCGTTTTGAAACCAATAATATTTGCGCCTGATCGGTTTCTTATTTCTAATTCACGAATGGTTTTATTTTGAAATTCCTGAGAAAGATTTGCAAACGTTATTTCTTCTAAACGAATATTATCACCACCTTGTCCAGTAATAAAATCAACAAACTCCATTACATCCGGTTTCATAACCAATGATGCCATATGAGCACCACCAATTTTATCGGGCATAATTACATTATCTGCACCCGCCAATTTTAATTTTTTATCAGAATTGTCTTCTGAAGCACGACTAATAATGGTCAACTTAGGATTTAAGGTGCGAGCAGAAAGAACTATAAACAAATTATCAGCATCAATAGGTAATGTTGTAATCAATGCTTTTGCACGAAGTATTCCTGCTTTTAATAATACTTCATCTTGGGTAGAATCTCCTTCTAATATTAAATCGGCATATTTATGATTGATTGCTGATACAACATCTTTTTTTTGCTCCACAACTACAAATCGAGTATTGTGTTTTTTTAATACATGAGCAGCTTGTTTACCATTACGCCCAAAGCCACAAATAATTACATGATTTTCTAATTTATCGATTGCTGTGCTCACTTTATAATTTTTAAAATATTGATTAAACTCACCGTCAATTACATATTTAGAGATAGAAGAAACGGCATAAGCAAATGTACCAAAACTTGTGATAATTAAAAATATTGTAAACCCTCTTCCGGCTTCACTCAATGGCTGAACTTCCTGAAAACCAACAGTCGCAACTGTAATAATGGTCATATAAAAAGCATCGAAAAAGCTATAATTTTCAATGAGTATAAAACCTACAATACCAATACAGATGATTAATATGATTAATCCTAAAGAAACAAATAATTGTGAAAAATGACGAAAGCGTGACAAATTCTTTTTTTTTGAAATTATAAATCCCAAACACTTCTTCGTTTCGAATGAAAAGGTTTGAAGTACGCTTTATTTTCGAGCACAAAAGCCATAATAAAATACATAATAATAGGAGAACCTATTGTAAAAAAAGACAAGTAAATAAAATACATGCGAATTTTTGTGGTGTCTATTCCTAATTTCTTACCCCACCATTCACAAACACCAAAAGCACGTGTCTCAAACCAATTTTGTATTTTTTCTATCATGAGTAGTGATTATATGGAACTAAATTACAATTTTTTTAGCAGATAATTTCCAATTGTACAATTTAGACATTTTCTAAAATTGCAATATTCATTTTTTAGCTGAAGTAATGCTTGGGTTGAATACGCATTTTTTACTGGCAATCCTAAACTGGACCAATTCGTCACTATTATATTTTGCTCCCCTTCTATGGATTCCAAAAATGCCAACGCTCTTTCTACATAGCTTGGTTCCGAACGTTGCTTCCCATAAACGAACAAAAATGGAACAATGGTATTTATAATTATAGTATTTACCGAATCAGAACCTAGGTGCTTTTTCTTTTTAACTGATTTTTTATCCAATAAATAATGTGTTTCCCAATATTCGGAAACCGTTCCATTGAGCAGCACTTTTAACCTTTCGATAGAAGTTGTTTCTATTGTTTTAGAAAACAAATGGCTTGAATTAAAAACCAAGTTAGCAAATTGAGCAATACGAATGTTAGGGAAATTTACAGGACGCAAACGCATATACTTCCAAAGATGTTCATCAATTGGTGTTAATTTGAATTTTTGTTTTAGAAAAGCATATTCGTTTTGTAATTCCAATGCATATTTATCTTCAAAATGTTTTTCCAACATCCCTGCTTGCCCAAACAAAAGTGCTTCTATTTGCAGCAAACTACTTTTATGTTTTGCCAATACAATTGAAGGCAATGATTTGGCAAGGAGCTCAAACGGCTCCGAATTGGTCTTGAAACCAAAATTACGGGCTAGATGCTGATAAAATGTTTCCTCCCAATTATTGTTGTTTAATTTTAAGCTAGCAATAATTGCTTCTGACTTTCGCTCCATTCGCTCGAGTAACAATTTATCGAGCGTTGCATTTATTAGAAAAGAAGGAACTTCTTTTATTTGCTTTTCGCATGGAACCCAGGTTTTACTTGATTTAAACGAAAGATAGTTTTGAAAGAGTTTTTCATTAATTCGATCCTTCAACACGATGGTAGGAATTGCTTCTCCTGAGTTACGAAACACTGGCTTATCAGCATCTAAAACTACATGCAATATGATGTTATTGTAGGATTTATCGGATTGATGAAAATGTTTGTACCAATCGCTAGCACGAATATGAACCTCCACATTCCCAGCCCACAATGTATTTCCTATTCTAATTTTTGCATTGAAAAAATCGGGGCCAGCATCAAAATTATACTCGCCTACTTTTTCTATTTCAATAGTTTCGCCTGTAGTTGATTTTAAATTCAGTTGATCAAATAGTCTGAATTTCCAGATGTGATGAAGAAACTCTTCAGTCATAATACTCCTATTTTAGGTTTATACAATCAAAAAGTATGAGGAGTAAGCATACTTTTTGATGAAATTAATTATAAATATTGCTGCAACAATTGTGTCATTTCTATTTGTAACTTTTTCGCTTCAACTCTTGCTTGCTCTGCAAAATCAATACCTGAACTAGCGTAAATAATTCCGCGTGATGAGTTTACAAGTAAACCACAATTTTTATTCATACCATATTTTGCAACTTCACTCAAACTTCCACCTTGAGCACCAACACCAGGGACTAACAAAAAATTATCAGGAACAATTGTACGAATATCGGAAAGCATTTCAGCCTTAGTCGCTCCAACTACATACATCATATTTTCACTTGTCCCCCATTTTTTAGAGGTTTCAAGCACTTGTTGGTATAGTTTTTGGGAATCAACGCTTAATGTTTGAAAATCGAATGCACCTTTGTTTGAAGTTAATGCCAGTAGAATTACCCATTTGTTTGGATACTCTAAAAATGGTGTAACACTATCTTCGCCCATGTATGGAGCAACGGTAATGGAATCAAAATTCATTTTATCTAAAAATGCTTTAGCGTACATTTTAGATGTATTTCCAATATCACCACGTTTTGCATCTGCTATGGTAAATTGATCAGGATAATTTTTATTTATGTAATCAATCGTTTTTTCTAGGCTTATCCAGCCTTTTACACCTTCTGTTTCGTAAAATGCAATGTTCGGTTTATAGGAAACACATAAATCATGCGTAGCATCGATGATTTGTTTGTTGAATTCAAAAATAGGGTCTTCATGCGACAACAGATGCTGAGGTATTTTTGTTAAATCAGTATCCAAGCCGATACACAAAAAGCTATTTTTGCGTTTTATATTTTCGAATAATTCCTGTTTAGTCATTTTTAGTTTTACTGCTAATTAATCGCGTATTAAGCCATTCCACCTTCTTTTAATCGTTCTGCATTTTCAGCTAATTGCAAGGCATCAATCATGTTTTGTATTTTCCCGTCCATAAAATCTGTCAAGTTGTACAAAGTCATATTGATACGATGATCGGTAATTCTATTTTGAGGATAATTGTAGGTTCTAATTTTTTCGGAACGGTCGCCAGTAGCAACAATTGTTTTTCTACGTTTAGAAACAGCATCCAAATGTTTCTGCAATTCGATATCGTACAATTTTGTACGTAACATTTGCATTGCTAATTCACGATTACCAAGTTGAGAACGATCCTGCTGACAAACAACAACAATTCCGGTAGGTTTATGAGTCAACTGCACTTTTGTTTCTACTTTATTTACATTCTGTCCACCAGCACCACCAGAGCGAGATGTCTGCATTTCAACATCACCAGGATTTAATACTACATCCACCTCATCAGCTTCAGGCATAACCAGAACGGTTGCTGCCGATGTATGTACACGTCCCATGGTTTCGGTAAGTGGCACACGTTGTACACGATGAACACCTGCTTCGAACTTTAAAATGCCGTAAGCATTATCTGTTTTCACTTCAATGATTACTTCTTTATATCCTCCCATCGTCCCTTCGTTAAAATCAACAACTTCGTAACGCATCCCTTTTTCTTCTAAATAGCGTGTATACATTCGATATAAATCGCCAGCAAAAATACTTGCTTCATCACCACCTGTACCAGCACGGATTTCAATTACACAATGTTTTGCATCTTCGGGGTCTTTTGGAATAAGCATCTGACGAATAGCATTTTCCATTTCCTCTTTTTTCAACAATAACTCATCTAAATCCGCCTTCGCCATCTCGCGCATCTCATCATCCTTTTCATTTGCTAAAACTTCTTTATTAAAGTCAATGTTATCCATTACATTTTTGTAATCATTATAAGCATTAACTACATCGGTTAAATCTTTGTATTCTTTGTTGAATTTTTTAAATTCTTTCATGTCCCCAATTACTTTAGGGTCCGAAAGTTTTTGTTCTACCTCTTCCCAACGTCTTTTTATGGCTGCTAACTTATCTAACACTGCTTTTTATTTTTATGTATGATTATTTAATTAATGGCGCAAAAGTACAAAAAAATTGGCAGTCGCTTTCGACAAGCGTTTGTTTGTCTATAGCTAACTGCCAATACGAATTTAGTATCGCTAATATTCGAAAGTTCCGTATTCTGATTTTATCGTTAATTTATTTTTATCGCTTGCTTCTACTCTCCCTACAATTTGAGCATCTACATTAAATGATTTAGAAATAGCAATGATATCCTGAGCAATGGTAGCTGGAACATATACCTCCATGCGATGCCCCATATTGAACACTTTGTACATTTCTTTCCAGTCGGTTCCACTTTGTTCGTGAATTAATTTAAATAGCGGAGGAATTGTAAACAAGTTATCTTTTATAACGTGAACATTTTCTGTAAAGTGAAGTACTTTTGTTTGAGCACCACCACTGCAATGAACCATTCCATGAATTTGAGAACGGTGATTGTCTAGTATTTTTTTAATAATTGGCGCATAGGTACGTGTGGGTGACAAAACCAATTTACCAGCTGTTACAGATTCGGAACCAACATTTATTTGATCTGTAAGTTTTATTTTACCGCTATAAACAAGGTTTTCGGGAACAGCGGCATCAAAACTTTCAGGAAACTGCTTAGCTAAATATTTTTCAAATACATCGTGTCGAGCAGATGTTAAACCATTGCTACCCATTCCGCCATTGTATTCCGTTTCATAACTTGCTTTTCCAGATGAAGCAAACCCTACAATTACATCGCCTGCTTGAATATTTTTATTATCAATTACATCCGAACGTTTCATTCTACACACAACAGTAGAATCAACAATAAGTGTACGAACAATATCGCCAACATCAGCCGTTTCACCACCTGTAGAGAAAATGCCGATTCCGTATGATCTTAACTGTTCTAATACTTCTTCTGTTCCATTGATAACAGCAGAAATAACCTCGCCAGGAATAAGGTTTTTATTTCTTCCAATGGTTGATGACAAAAGAATATTATCTATTGCTCCAACACACAGTAAATCATCCGTATTCATGATAATAGCATCCTGAGCAATTCCCTTCCACACAGAAGCATCACCTGTTTCTTTCCAATACATATAGGCTAGTGATGACTTTGTTCCTGCACCATCAGCATGCATCACAATACAATAATCGTTATCACCACTTAAATAATCGGGAACAATTTTACAAAAAGCTTTCGGAAATAAGCCTTTATCTATTTTAGCAATAGCATTATGTACATCTTCTTTCGATGCGGATACTCCTCGTTGATTATATCTATTATCGCTCATATTTATCTGAAAAACATTCTCCATAAGTTGAGCTAGAAGCTAATTCTTATAGAAAACAATTAAATTTATAACTGCACAAAAATAAAAACATCCCGCAAGATAATTGCGGGATGTTTTTAGTATTTATTAATAGTTGATAACTATTCTTCTTCTTCTTCTTCTGTTTTTGGAGTAACAGGAGCTGTTTTTGGTTCTTCTTTAGGAGCATTAGGATCTACGAAATCTTTGCTCAATACAGAGAACACAGTACGTCTGTTTTTTTGCATCAATGCTTCGTAAACTTCTTTTGGTTGCCCTTTAGTAGTTTTGTTAATATATGCTTCTGTTAAAGTGTATAATATTTTACCATCAGCATCATATACTTCTAATGGAGTTTTTTCACCATAACCTTTAGCTTTTAAACGAGCAGGGTTGATTCCTTTTGAAATTAAGTAATCTACACAAGATTTAGCACGAGCCTCAGATAATTTTTGGTTAGCTGCATCAGAACCACGGTAATCGGTATGAGAACTTAACTCGATAACAAACGTTGGGTTATCCAATAATGTTTGGTATAAGAAGTTTAATGAATCGCGTGGATTTGAAGGATGCTCTAAATCTGCCTTACCTAAGATATACAATACATCTGGGAAACGGATAAAACGTTTGATAGGCACTAAGCAAAAATCATTTTTAAATGTTTTACCTTCTTCTAAGCCAACTGTAGTTACTTTTGGTTTATCAGAACTAGCTAAGAATCCTTGAGGAGCTTGAACTGTTTTGATGTCATTTCCAACTGTTACTGTTAAAACATAAGAGGTATTTGGATTTACATAACGATTAGATCCGTTTTCAGCAAATTTGTAGTAACCAGCAGCATCCGTTTTTGCTTCTACTGAAGATCCATCAGAACCTACTAATTTAACAACTGCACCAGGGATAACTTCTTTAAATTCACAATCAGAAACAACACCTTCAATTGTAAACAACAATGGAGGAAGAACAAATGACCAGATATCATCAGCACCTTTTGTTCCTTCGCGGTTAGAAGATAAGTAACCACGTTCTTTTTTCCCTTCGAAAATGATACCAAAATCATCACCAGCAGAGTTGATTGGAGATTTCATGTTTGTAACATTACCCCATTGATTATCACCTTTTTTCTCTGCTTTAAAAATATCCATCCCACCCATTCCTAAGTGACCAGTTGATGAGAAGTATAAAGTTCCATCATCGTGTAAGAAAGGGAAAACATCATTACCTGGAGTATTAATTGTAGTTCCTAAGTTAACTGGAGTATTCCATTTTTTTGTTTTTTTGTCGAAAGTAGAAATCCATAAATCGTTTTCACCTTGACCACCTGGCATATTAGAAGAAAACACCATCGTTAATCCATCATTAGAAATCGTTGGTGAAGCAAATTTTAATGAATCATTACAAAACTCAAATTTAACTGGATCACCCCATGTATTTCCTTTTTTAGCAGCATACCATAATTGGTTATATGTTTGCTCATTTTTTTCAACAACACAACGCGTGAAGAATAACATATCACCTTTTTTAGTCATTGCAGTTAAACCTTCATTATCTTTTGTGTTAACTGGAGCACCAATTGATGCAGGAGTACTCCATTTACCATTTTTATCCATTGCAGTTTCGAAGATATCACTGTAGTTTTCTCCGATTGTACCATCGATAGAACCACCAGTAACACCAGCACGCATTGAAGTAAAATAAATTTTATTGTATTTTTTATCTGCAAAAGTTGGGCAGAAATCAGGGTCTTTTGAATTGATTTGTGCAACGTTCTCTACTTTGTAACGAGTAGGGTTGTCTTTCCATTTTTGAGCTAACTCACAAGATTTAGCACCATCTTCTCCGCGAGGATCAGAAGGAACTTCTTTCTTATAATTGTTGTACTCAATTAATGCTTCGTTGTATTTTTCTTGTGCTTTTTTAGCATTTGCTAAATACAATTTAGCTTTTGGATCATTGTAATTTGCTTTGATTGCTTTTGTGTACCAAGCTTCAGCTTGCTTATTATCACCAATCATGCGGTAACACTCAGCAGTTTTGAAGATATTGTTTGCTTTTTCCTCTTTCTTTTTGATTTTCGTAAACGCCTTTTTGTAAAGCTCAATCGCATTAAAATATTCTTGATTTACGAAGGCTTTATCAGCATCTTTCGAAAAGTTTTTTTGCGCCATTACATCGGCTGAAAATAAAAGAGCTACAATTAATCCTGCAGTTAATTTTGTAAATAGTTTCATATCAGTTTATTGTTTTTAACTAATTATATGGGTGCTAAAATAAAGAAATATTTCAAACAAAAAAATTCTTTGTTAATATTTTATTATGCCCATTATTTGTGAATTATCAAATAAAAACCCCCGAAATCGAAATTTCGGGGGCTATTATCAATTATTTAGTAAATAATAACTCTCTGTATTTTGGTAAAGGCCAACTTTCGTCATCAACCAATAACTCTAACTTATCTACGTGATAACGAATTACTTCGAAATATGCTTTTACTTTTTCACAATAATCAATAGCTTGTTTTTTAACATCGGTAATTGCATTCGCTTTTTTACGAGCCTCCGTCATTTGATCTACTTTGGTTTTGATAACATTCACATGTTCCGAAATTTCAGAAATCATATCCAATTGAATTTGAGCTGTTTTTTTGAATTCAGCACCACTCAAAATGTCTTTTAAACCTTTTACATTTTGCACCAATGATCCTTGGTATTTTATTGCAGTTGGAATAATGTGATTTAGCGCTAAATCGGCCATTACACGTGACTCAATTTGAATTTTCTTGGTATATGTTTCTAGATAAATATCGTAACGTGCATGTTGCTCACGATTCGACATGATGTTGTTACGCTCAAACAATTCCATTGTTTGTTTAGAAACAAATGCGCCCAATGCTTGCGGTGTTGTTTTGATGTTTGACAATCCACGTTTTGCAGCTTCTTTCACCCACTCTTCACCATACCCATTTCCTTCGAAACGTATTTTTTTAGACTCAATAATGTATTTACGTAAGATTTGGAAAATTGCTTCGTCTTTATCAACGCCTTTTTTAATTAATGCATCTACATCTGCTTTAAACTTAATCAATTGATCAGCCATAATTGCATTCATTACTGTCATTGGTCCTGCACAATTTGCTGAAGAACCTACTGCACGGAATTCAAATTTATTTCCTGTAAATGCAAATGGAGAAGTTCTGTTTCTATCAGTATTATCTAATAAAATGTCTGGAATTTTACCTACGCCCAATTTAAGTGCAGTTTTTTCATCCGGACTCATTTTACCCGATTTTACTTTGCTTTCTAATTCATCCAATACATTTGACAATTGGGTACCTAAGAAAACAGACATAATTGCTGGAGGAGCCTCATTAGCACCCAAGCGGTGATCGTTATTAGCTGAAGCTATAGATGCACGCATCAAATCTGCATTATCATGAACAGCTTTTACAGTATTAATAAAGAAGGTTAAAAATTGCAAGTTTGTTTTTGGCGTTTTCCCTGGACTTAACAAGTTTTTACCTGTATTTGTACCCAAACTCCAATTGTTATGCTTTCCACTTCCATTTACACCTGCAAATGGTTTTTCATGCAATAAAACACGGAAATTATGGCGTCTTGCTACTTTTTCCATCACATCCATTAATAATTGATTGTGATCTACAGCTAAGTTACATTCTTCAAATACAGGTGCACACTCGAACTGATTTGGAGCAACCTCGTTGTGACGAGTTTTAATAGGAATTCCTAATTTCAAGGATTCAATTTCGAAATCACGCATGAATTCATTGGCACGCTCAGGAATAGAACCAAAATAATGATCTTCTAACTGTTGTCCTTTTGCAGGTGTATGTCCGAACAACGAGCGACCTGTCATTGCTAAATCGGGACGAGCATTGTACAATGCTTCATCTACTAAGAAATATTCTTGTTCCCAACCTAAAGTTGCAGTTACTTTGGTAATGTTTTTATCAAAATACTGACAAACATCAACAGCTGCCTTATCTAAAGAATGCAATGCTTTTAATAAAGGAGTTTTAAAATCCAATGCTTCACCTGTATATGCAACAAAAATGGTTGGAATACAAAGTGTTTTACCTATTACAAAAGCAGGTGATGTTGGATCCCAAGCAGTGTAACCACGAGCTTCGAATGTATTACGAATACCACCGTTTGGGAAAGATGAAGCATCTGGTTCTTGTTGAACCAACTGTCCGCCTCCAAAACGCTCAATTGCACGGCCATCACCAATTGGTTCAAAGAATGCATCATGTTTTTCAGCAGTAGTACCTGTTAATGGTTGAAACCAATGTGTATAATGCGTTGCCCCTTTTGAATTAGCCCAAGCTTTCATAGAAGCAGCAACTTGGTCTGCCATTTTTCTATCAATTCGAGTACCTTGTTGCATAGCAGCCATAACGCTTTCAAATGCTTCTTCAGAAAGAAACTCACGCATTGCATCAATGCCGAATACATTCTCTCCAAAAAATTCGGATACTTTAAGACTAGGTAATTTTACCTCTTGAGGTACACGAGTTAACACTAACTCTAATGCTTTAAATCTGTGAAATGCCATTGTTTAGATATTTATGTGAGTATAAAATTATGTTTTTCAATTTTCTGGTACAAAAATAGAATTTTTAGGGGGTGTAAACTCAAAAAAGTAAATATTTTTTTTCAACACCCCCCTTTTTTTGTTAATTTCTATAAAAAAATCAATTTTTGAGTTTAAATATTACTTTTTATGGGGGGCTCGAGTGATTTTTGTCTAATTTGGAATTGCTATACATAAAATTACCTTTATAATAATTTATAATACTTGCATGAGACTAATTTTCTTATCTATACTAACCTCACTCTTATTTCATAAACCTTGTTATGCACAAGAGGAGACAATCTTCATATACAACAACCAAGTAAATGCAGAAATCAAGGTAAGTTTAAGCGACTATCTAAAAAAAACGAACTCCCATTTTAAAGACAGTATCAAGTATTCAATTCAACATTATTTTAATAGCAAATCCGACACTTCCAACAATGATCTCATTGAAGACAGATACTTTATTTCACTTGAGTATTATGACTATCATGAGCACCCAATTATTTTCGATCAAATAATTATGGAACTACTCAATGAGAATAAAGTGACATTTATTAAAAACGGAATTGCTTATAAAAAGGATGAAGTAAAAATCAGAACAAAAAGAATCTACAGATGCAATAACAAGAGCCTCTATATGGGGAAAAATGAGGAGGTCTATGCCGGTGACGTTATTTTAGGCTCATTTATAAAATCTAGAAACCGTAATGCATATCGATTAATTAGCTGTTTTTAGAACTAGCCATGATAAACTCGTGAAGCTATAATTACTCCATTCTCTACCTCCAACACCTCTGCCACCAACATATCTTCTTCTCCATCCACTTTCCGAATGTATTCCATAAATACTCGTTGTTCATTTGCTGTTAAGGAGGTAACAACATACTGTAAGCTAGGTAATCGCTCAAAAGCATCATTCCACCAGTCACTTAAAGCTGACTTCCCAACCACCAAACCGTCTGTTTCTGGTCTTCTAATTTTCAATTTGGGACTAAAATGCTTCGCTGTATCGGCATACAAAGCCAACAAATTTTCTAAATGATGTGTATTAAATGCTTCAAACCACTTTAAAGCAATTTCTTCATTTTTTTGAACTTCCATACTTCCTAATTTAAGTTGTAAAAGTAAATAATTAAAAAATGTGAAAAAGGTTTATCCAACAATTGTATTTGCTATTTTTACAAACGAATGAACATACGCAAACTACTTTATATTTTTTCTTTCTTTATTACAACGATTGGTTTCTCGCAAATCAACCCAAACAATATTACAATAGCACGTGATACATTTGGTGTTCCACACATATTTGCTCCTACTGATGCAGAAGTAGCCTACGGCTTAGCTTGGGCACATTGCGAAGATGATTTTGAGCACATGCAAATGATACTCATTATGGCCAATGCCAGAATGGGTGAAGTTTCAGGAAAAGAAGGTGCTGCCACAGATTATTTTGTACAATTCATAAGAGCAAAAGAACATGTGGAGCAATATTATGAAAAAGATATCTCTTCTAACTATAAGAAAATTTTACAAGCCTATGCGGATGGATTAAATGCATTTGCAGCAAAACATCCGAATGAAATTGAATTAAAAAACATTTTCCCGGTTACCCCTAAAACCATTTTAGTAGGCTATCACTTAATTTTAACAAGTATGGTGGGCACTCCGCGTGCATTAGAATACATTATTAAAGGAAAGCCCGATGACTATATTTTTAATGCAAGTGCAGGTTCCAATGCGTTTGCATTTAACTCAAAAATTACAACTGATAGCGCTACCTACCTAGTCATAAATCCACATGTTCCTCTGGAAGGACAAGGTTCATGGTACGAAGCACATCTATGTAGTGAACAAAACTGGAACATTTATGGCGCATTAATTCCTGGTATGACATCGCCTGCAATGGGCTGTAACGACAGTTTGGGTTGGGCGATTACATTCAATTGGCCTGATTATGTTGACATCTACGAAATGGAAATTAATCCTAAAAATCAAAATCAATACAAATTTGATGGCGAGTGGTTGGATTTTGATGTTCGTAAAGTTCCCTTGAAAGTAAAAACAAAATTGGGTAAATTAAAAATAAAAAAAGAAGCACTTTGGTGCATTTATGGTCCTGCTTACAGAACATCCAAAGGAGTTTATGCATTGCGCTACAACACCATGCAAGATATAAAAGCGGCTGAACAATGGTATAAAATGGGTAAAGCAAAAAAATACACACAATTTTATCAAGCTATGGAAACACAAGGCATTCCATTGTTTAATTTCATGATGGCCGATAATCAAGACCATATTTTTTATCTATTCAATGCAAAAATTCCTATTCGAAATCCAGATTACAATTTTCAGAAAACAGTCCCAGGAAACACGTCAAAAACTTATTGGGATAAGTATTATGGATTGCAGATGTTACCTCAAAAATACAATCCTAAATCGGGCTACCTATACAACACCAACAACACTCCTTTTCACTGTACAGCACAAAATGAAAATCCGATAGAGCAATCCTATTGCAAAGGGGCTGGCTTCGATTGGAACAGAACAAACAACCGCGATTACCGTTTTAATGAGCTAATTTCAACAAAAAAGAAAGTATCATTCGCAGATATTAAAACAATTAAATACGACTGCAAATATCCAACAGGTAATGGTGGTATCTATAAATCGTATCAACCAATTTATGCCTTAAAAGAAAGCGATTATCCAGATATCGCAGATGCAATTACAAAATTAAAAAAATGGGATTTTTCGGGTTACACAACCAACAAAGAAGCTGCTTTGGTTACATTCACCTTCAACTATCTTTTCAAGAAAAAAGAAGCTGCATACAATGAACTAGAAATTGGACTCGCCTTTTCGAAGGAAGAACTGATAGAAGCAATACGTTACTCTAAAAAGACGTTAATAAAATATTACAAAACAATTGATATTGAATTTGGACAAGCGCAACGTTTAATTCGTGAAGATAAAAGCTTTGCGGTTCCGGGCTTACCCGAATGCATGATGGCAATAGCGACAGAAGACAATGGCAAAGGTATTTTAAGAGCAGAAAATGGCGATTCGTTTGTAATGTTTGCAAAATATTCAAAAACAGGAAGCAGTTTTGAATGCGTTGTTCCTTATGGCGAGTCGAGAAGAAAAACTAGTCCTCATTTAACTGATCAAATGGAATTGTACAGCACACAAAAAACAAAAAAAATTACGTTGAATAAGCAAGAAGTATTACAAACAGCAACAAAAATCTATCATCCACAATAAATAGTATATTTACATTATGAGTTTAAAGAACGATTTAATTTTAAGAGCAGCAAGAGGCGAAAAAACAGAACGCACACCCGTTTGGCTTATGCGTCAAGCAGGGAGAATTTTACCAGAATACCGTGAAGTAAGAGCAAAAATGGGCGGTTTTAAAGAACTAGTAGAAACACCTGAATTTGCATGTGAAGTAACCATTCAACCAGTAGATATTTTAGGTGTTGATGCCGCTATTATCTTTTCAGACATATTGGTTATTCCCGAAGCAATGGGATTACCATATCAAATGATTGAGGCAAAAGGACCATGGTTTGAAAAAACAGTGCAAACAAAAAATGACATTGAACAATTACGCATAGCTAAACCAGAAGATTTGCATTATGTAATCGATGCAATAAAACTCACCAAAAAAGAGTTAAATAATAGAGTTCCATTAATAGGTTTTGCAGGTGCGCCTTGGACCATTTTTGCATACATGATTGAAGGAAGTGGAAGCAAAACTTTTTCGAAAGCAAAAAAGTTCTTGTACACCAATCCTGAATTATCACATTTATTGCTTCAAAAAATCACAGATAGCACTATTAACTATTTGAAAGGTCAAATAGTTGCTGGTGCTGATATGTTACAATTATTTGATAGCTGGGCAGGTATTTTATCACCCGACCAATACAACCAATTCTCCTTAAAATACATCTCACAGATATGCGATGCAATTAATGAAGTTCCGTTAACTGTATTTGCAAAAGATGCACACTTTGCAAGACGTGAAATGAGTAAATTAAATTGCAATACAATTGGCCTAGACTGGACAATGGATATTGCAGAATCAAGAGCGATGATTGGTCCAAATAAAACATTGCAAGGAAATATGGACCCATGTTTGTTATATGCCGATTATGATACCATTAAAAAGGAAACTATAAAAATGCTTAAAGCATTTGGCCCTGAAAGGCACATAGCAAATCTTGGTCATGGATTGTATCCCGATTTAGATAAAGACAAGGTTAAATGCTATGTTGATACAATAAAAGAATTTCGATTTTAGTATATGATAAATAGAAAACAAAAAAATAAAATGATACATGCTTCGAGTTTAGCATGTATCATTTTATTTTTTTGCCAAACTATTATTGCGCAAACTACTACCAAAAGTAAAAACCTCATTCCTAACCCTAGTTTTGAAACACACAAAGGGAAAGCAAATACCATTACCAATGCTGTGCCTTGGAAAAATGTTGGAACTGTAGATTATTACATGAAGCCCGAAAAGCGTGACACCTCAAAATTCAAAGGAGCGCACAGCGGAACCTGTTATGCAGGACTTCGTTTTCAATCGGAATATAAAGAGTATATGTATGTTGGTTTAACGGAACCACTGGAACGAGGACAAACATACCGCTTCCGCATGTATGTACGCTTATTAAATGCAAGCACGGTTACTATTAAACAATTAGGGGTATACTTTTCAGAACAAGTGTATGATAAAAACATGACCTTCAATAAAGAAAATCAAATAGACACCAGCTATTCGAAAGGAATTTCAGGAACGTTTGACTGGATACCCATTAAAGGAGAGTATGTTGCAAAAGGAGGGGAAAAATACATCATCATTGGAAATTTTAATGAGATGCGCGATGAAATGATAAAAGTCAACAAATGGAAGCTATTCGAATTTAAAGAAGCTTATTATTACATTGATGATCTTTCATTAAAAAAGAAAACAACAAAAGTTGACTCACTCAGTGCTTACAAATACAAATTGGAAAATGCCATTCCTGTTTTTCCTGAAAATTTAAATACAGGCGATGTTGTAGAAATTAAAAAATTACAATTTGAGACTGGAACTGCAACTATCAAAACTGCATCTTTCAAAATTTTAGATGAAGTTGTAAAAATATTAAATAATCACCCTTTTGCTGAAATTGAAATTGTTGGTCATACCGACAATACAGGAAACGAATCTAACAATAGAAAACTATCAAAAGATAGAGCAAAAGCGGTTTATGATTATTTAAAAAAAGAAGGAGTAATAAATCCTATGACTTACAAAGGAATGGGACCAACACAACCTGTTGCTCCGAATGACACAGAAGAAAACAAAGCAAAAAATAGACGTGTAGAATTTGTAGTTTTAAAAGAATAAAAATCGAAACAAATGGCAAACCTAGAAAAAGGAAGTAAAAAATTGATTAATGCTTGGGCAACATATGACTTAGCAAACTCCGTTTACAACTTAGTAATTACGGCAACCATCTTCCCTATTTATTACAAAGCAGTTACCACAACAAAGGATGTTGCAGGAAATGAAATCTCTAATCTTGTTCAATTTTTAGGTTTCGAAATAAAAAACACTACGCTGTATGATTTTGCAATTGCATTTGCATTTTTATTGGTTGCCTTTTTATCACCATTACTCTCTGGCATTGCCGATTATGGCGGAAGTAAAAAACGATTCATGCAATTTTTCTGCTATATGGGAGCTGTATCCTGCTCGCTGATGTATTTTTTTGATGCTGAAAACTTATTGTTAGGAATCATTCTCGCTATACTTGCTTGCATTGGATTTGCAGGAAGTTTAGTTTTTTATAACTCTTACTTACCTGAAATTGCCCATACTGAACAACAAGATGCTGTAAGCGCAAAAGGATTTGCAATGGGTTATGTGGGCAGTGCTTTATTACTAATAGTAAATTTAGTAATGGTGATGACTCGTGAAACAGGTGCAGAAAAATTAGAAATGATGCGATGGGCTTTTGTGACTGTAGGTATTTGGTGGATGGCATTTGCACAAATAACATTTTATTATTTACCAAAAGTAAATAAGGAACTTAACCAGTCGAAAAAATCGGAAGGCAGTTATATTTTTAAGGGATTTAAAGAATTACGTAAAGTATGGACGGAGTTAAAGCACAATAAAAAACTGGTTCGTTTTTTACCTGCATTTTTTATCTACAGCATGGGAGTTCAAACAGTCATGCTTGTTGCTAATCATTTTGGATCGGATGAAATAAAAATGGAGCCAGGTCAATTAATTACTACCATTTTAATTATTCAATTTGTAGCCATGCTTGGGGCTTATTTGTTTTCATATACCTCTCGTAAAACAAACAATTTATTCACACTAAAAATAGCGACTGTTATTTGGGCATTGATTTGCATCTTCACATTCTTCTTTGTTGTTACAGCAGTTCACTTTTACATTGTTGCAGCATTTGTAGGATTGGTAATGGGAGGAATTCAATCCTTATCACGTTCAACCTATTCGAAGATGTTACCCGAAACAAATGACAATGCATCCTACTTTAGTTTTTACGATGTATGTGAAAAACTAAGCATTGTATTTGGAATGGCAACATTTGGCATTATCAACGAAATAAGCTCAACTATGCGCACACCAATTGTAGCATTAATCGTATTCTTTGTAATTGGCTACTTATTATTACTAAGAGTTCCATCTGTTGATAAACAATCTTAATTCAAGTAAATAATATTTGTAATTTCGTTTCGTACTCTAGACGTTTAATATGATTGTAGATTTATTTATTCCTTGCTTTATTGATCAGGTTTATCCTGACACAGCACTTAACATGGTGAAGATTTTAGAAAAAGTGGGCTGTGGCGTTAATTATAATCCAGAGCAAACCTGCTGTGGACAACCTGCATTTAATGCTGGTTACAGAGATGAGTGCAAAGAAGTAGGAGAAAAATTTATTCGTGAATTTCAAAACGACAGATACATTGTAACACCATCTGCCTCTTGTTCTGGTTTTGTAAAAAATTATTATCCTGAAATGTTTCACAATTCTGTTTTACACAATGAGTATAAACAGATTCAAAAAAACATGTTTGAAATTTCCGATTTTTTAGTAAACGTATTAAAGATAACTGACTTAGGAGCTAAATTAGAAGGTGTAGCTACTTACCACGATTCGTGTGCTGCGCTTAGAGAATACGGTATAAAACGTGAGCCAAGAGTTTTATTAGAAAAAGTGAGAGGATTGGAATTACGTGAAATGGAAGATACAGAAACATGTTGTGGATTTGGTGGAAGTTTTTCGGTAAAGTTTGAACCCATTGCAGTTGGAATGGGCGAACAAAAAGTAAACAACGCACTAAAAACTGGTGCTGATTATATTATTTCTACGGATGTTTCCTGCTTAATGCACATGGATGGTTATGCCAAAAAACAAGGAAAGAATGTGAAGATGATGCACTTGGTGGATGTACTTGCAAGTGGCTTAGATTAATTTTCTTAATCAATAAATTTTCTCATTAATGGACCGCTAGTTAAACTAGTAACTAATGCCATTATTACTAAGGCTACAAAAATCGGTTTTGATATCAAACCTGCATTCAATGCTAAGGTTCCCAATATAATTTCCATTGCACCACGAGCATTCATTCCAAAACCTACAGCCAAAGAATGATTTTTACTCATACCTCCTAAACGAGCACCGATACTTGCTCCAACTACCTTACCAACATATGCTAATACTAATACAATTACTACAATTGTGGCATCAAAATTTTCAATAAAGTTTACTTTTAATCCAATAGACACAAAAAACAAAGGAGCAAAAAAGTTTGTAATAAATTGATGGATAATTTCACGTGCTTGCTCTTTTAAATGAACGCTATCTCCAAAAGCAATACCTGCTATAAAAGCCCCAAGAATAGCATGGATATTAATACTTTCTGTAAAAGCTGCTGATAGGAGACAAATTCCTAATGAAATAGACAATACGCCACCAGGCCACGAAAGCTTTGTTTGCATCCAAGGAAGAGTTTTATCAATAATCTTCTTACCAATGGTTAACATGAATAAACCAAAACCAATAATATAAGCAACAGTGTACCACAAACTCATGTGCTCTGCTTTGTCGCCATTTGTTAAACTTAAGACTAATGAGAATATCAACCATCCAATTAAATCGTTGAACATAGCAGACGCTATAATTACCATCCCAATGTTTGTCTGAAACAAATTCATATCCATTAGAATCCTAGCAATAACAGGCAAAGCAGAAATAGACAATGCTGTCCCAAAAAACAGTGCAAACAATAATTTAGGATCATGTTCATTGGGAATAGAAAATATTTCAGGAAAAAACCAAGCAACAGCAAACCCTGTAAAAAATGGTATTACCATACTAAACAAACTGGTGTATACTGCAACTTTCCCTTGTTTTAAAACCAATGGCAATTGAACTTCCATCCCTGCAACAAATAATAACATGATAACAGACAAACTGAAAATGCCATCCAATGCAATTGGAATATTGCCTGTGCGAGGAAATAAATAGTTAAATACATCAGGAGAAATCATTCCCAAAATTGTTGGACCGAGAACAATACCAACAATCAACTCACCCATTACAACAGGCAGTTTAAACTTCTTTCCTACTTCTGCAAAAATGCGCGAAATAATAAGCATTGTACTTATTGAAAGTAACAATACAATTAATTCGTTATGTGCAAGTTTTACCATTAATCAGCGGATACTCTTGAATGAACAATTAAAACATTACATGGAAGGTCGGCCAATATAAACTCTATATCGTGTGTAAAAATACGATCGAATACATTCAAATGAGTATCTGGCGAATTCATCACCAGCAAATCTGCCTTTCTATCTTTTGCATATTTACTGATTGCGTATCCAGGTTTACCTCTCACAATTTTTTCTTTTACATCCACATCACCAGCATCGCATTTATCAATTACGGTTTGTAAAACCTCTTCCACCTCAATTGTTAAGTTCTTTTTTATTTCTTTTGCTTCTGGAGCAGTGCTGGTATCTGCCATTGCCATTGCTAAACCAGGCAAATGCACTTCATTTACAATTGTTAATTCTTTTACGGCCAAATTTTTAGCTAAATAAAGAGCAGTGTTTATAGTATGAATCGTTTTAGGATTCTCGATACCATTCACAATTATTTTTTTGAATTTATGAGGCTCGTTCGTTGGATTTGTTAAAAGCAAAACAGAACATTTTGCCTTACGACTGATGCTACGTGCTATAGAGCCTATGTAAAATTTGAATAAATTTTCTTTTTCAAGTGCCCCTAAAATAAGTAAATCAACTATGTTTAATTTACACAACTTTAAGATGGTCTCTACCGGTTCCCCGTCCATCCAAATCACTCTGCAATTGGCCTCAACAATACCAACAGCACTCATCATCTCATCTAATTCGGCTTCTTTTTCTTTTGTTTTTTCACCAATGTGCATCAATACTAATGATGCACTAAGTGCATCAGATAGTCTTTTTGCCTCTACCAAAATTGACTGACAACGTGATGAAAATGAAATTGCAACGGCAATTGTTTCAAAAGGATATGCTGGTCGCTTTTTTAGTTTACTTAAATCCATTAATCATTGAATTTGTTTGATTGTCAAATATACAACTTGTTTCTATTGAATTTCTATTTATAAAAAGAGAATACTATTAATCCTCTGTATCTTCTGATATATCAATCAAGGCCGGTTGCAGCATTTCTTTCTTTGACCGTCTTTTATCGATAGAAAGTAATATTGCAGGCAACAAAATTAGGTTCGTAATCATTGCTATTAATAAGGTTAACGAAACCAATACCCCCATTGCAACGGTTCCACCAAAACTAGATGCAGCAAAAATTGCAAATCCACTAAACAAAATAATGGTAGTATAAATCATACTCAAACCCGTTTCGCGAATAGTAATTGAAATGGCCTCTGGCACACTTCTTCCTTTTACTTTTAATTCTTGTCGGTATTTTGTTAGAAAGTAAATGGTTCCATCCGATGAAATACCAAATGCAATACTAAAAATTAATATGGTAGTTGGCTTAAAATTAATACCTAAAAAGCCCATTACCCCAGCAGTAATTACCAAAGGAATAAGAACAGGAATTTTAGAAAGAATGATGATTCGGAACGAGCGGAATAATAACAATGCTACTAATGTTTCTAAAATAATTTCAATGGCTAAACTTTCATATAAATTTTTCAATAAATAATCGTTGGATTTCAAAAACACTAAACTATGTCCCGTTAATTTTAAATTGTACTCTTCAGCAGGAAAAATACTGTCAATTTTAGGTCTAAGCTCATTTACCAATAGTTGAATTTTTTTTGAACCAATATCAGCCATTTGAAAGCTAATGCGCGTATAACGTTTGGTGCTGTCAATAAAAAACTTCAATTTATTGCCTTGTCCACTAACGGTACCATTGTATTCCGACAAATTCTTTAAATCACTAGCACCAGGTACTTTATAATATTTTGGATTTCCACCACGGTAAGCTTGGTAAGAAAACTTAACGCCTTCAGCAATTGATAATGGTTCGGAAAATTCAGGATATTTTGCAAATATTTTTTGAAGTGTATTTATCTTGTAAAGAATAGAGCCATTGTTGGCCATTACACCATTTTCTTCTTTTGTATCAATTACAATTTCGAATGGAAGAACACCATGAAAATTATTTTCAAAGAAATGCAAATCATCGTATACAGGATCATTTTTCGGCAAATCATCTACCACATATCCCAACACGTTCATCTTTGTCATTCCCCAAAAACCAATAAGCGTAACGATTGTAACAAACAAATAAATTCTACTGCGTTTGTGTTGTACCCAACCATCAATAATAACCAATAGCTTATTTACTCTTTTCGCCTCTAAATGATTTGTTTGTTTGGCTTTTGGAACTGGTATATAGTATAAGAATAGAGGAACAAGAATCAAACTTATAAAAAAGGTAATCATTACACCTATAGCAGCAACAACGCCAAACTCAACTAACAATGGGCTATTGGTATAATACAAAACACCAAAACCAATTGCAGTTGTAACATTTGCTAAAATAAGTGTTACACCCATCGTAATAATCATTCGAGAAAGCGCCTTCACTTTATTACTATGTTTTACATATTCCGCATGGTATTTATTGATGAAGAATACACAATTGGGAATTCCAATAACAATGATCAAAGGAGGAATTAATCCCGATAAAATGGTAATACGATAACCGAATAATTGCATTACGCCCAATGTACATACAACACCAACAGCAGCTACTATCAATGAAATTATTACAGATGAAAATGAACGAAAGAATATCCAAAGAATAAGAGTTGTAACTAACACTGCCAATGCCATAAACAAACCCATTTCGCCCGATACTTTTTGCATGATGTGTGTGCGTATGTATGGCATACCCGAGTAATGCATTTTTACATTATTATCTTTCTCAAAATCGGCAGCAGCTAACAAAATATTTTTTACAATACTTATACGGTGCACACTGTTCAAATCTTTGCTATTAAACGTAATAGCCATGAGTGTAGCACCTGTTTCTTTGTTATAAACCAAGCCATCGTAAAAAGGCAAAGAATAAATTAAATTTTTAATGGTATCCAGCTCTACTTGCGAATAGTTATTGAGAGGAGTTATAGGTTTAAAATCAAATTTACTCAAACTATCATTTCTATAGAGATTATAAAGATTAGAAACGGACATTATATCCTTTATCCCATCAATTGCTTTTACTTCTTCCCCTAATTTTTTCCATTCATTAAAAAGTTTAGCATCAAACAATTTATCGCTGCTAAATCCTAATACCATCACATTCCCATCTTCACCAAATTTTTTCTTAAACTCCATATAATCGGAATACGTAGGATCGTCATTCGGAAGGATGCGTGCAAAATCGTATGACAATTTAATTTTTGTTGTCTCAAAAATCATAAATCCCGCTATTAATAAAACAACAGCGAGAAGAGCTAACTTATTTCTTAAAATAAAACCTGCAATACTTTTCCACATACTTATTTAATGTTTTAATGGTCGTTTTTTTATAATTCCACCTTTTGTATCCTTTACACTATTCATCACCATAAAGGCATTTGGATCAATTTTTTCAACTTCAACCTGCAATTTCGAAATCTCCAACCGCGTAACTACTGAGTAAACAATATCTACCTCATTTAAGTTTTCACCACGTTTACCATATCCTCTTTTTCCAGTATAAATAGTAACACCTCTACCCATCTTCTCCGTAATCATTAATCGTATCTCATCACTATGAGCCGAAATAATTGTTACTCCAATATACTCCTCCACTCCTTCTACCACAAAATCAACAGTCTTAGCAGCAGCCATATATGTTAAAATTGAATACAAAGCAGTTTCTATGCTAAGCAAATAAGCTGCAACAGAAAAAATGAGAATATTAAAAACTAAAATAATATCCCCCATTGTTAGTCCTGTTTTTTTGGTCAGATAAATCGCCAAAACCTCAGTACCATCCAATACAGCTCCACCTCTAACTGCAAAACCAATTCCAGCTCCTAAAAAGAAACCGCCAAAAACAGAAACCAATAATTTATCCGATGTAATGATTGGATAAGGAATAAAGGTGATCACTAATGCGAGTGCAAAAATAGCTATTATACTTTTGATAGCAAAAGTTGCCCCGAGTTGTTTGTAACCCAATACAAGAAAAGGCATATTTATAATTACTATCAATAGAGGCAAAGATACTTTTGTGAGCTCTGAAGTTAAAAGCGAAATCCCTGTCACACCTCCATCTATAAAGGAATTGGGCAACAAAAAACTTTCTAAACCGAAACCAGCCGAAAGTACACCTATGGAAATGAGTAAAATACTCTTTAACAAATGAACCAAACTAACTTTCAATTTGTAGACTTCTTTCCCTTGGTCGTATGTCGAAAAAGAACCAGACCCTTTGGTCTGATTCTTTTTTGCATTATTTATTATTAATTGTTGAAATAATGGGTTCATACTTATCCGATTATTAATTTTAAAACAACAATTATTGCAATTAATCCTAAGGATAGGATAATTACGGGTCCTAACCCTGCTTTTTTTTCATTGGGATTATGATTATTTAGTTCCATTTTTCATAGTTATAGTGTAAAACAAATACGACATGGTAATTCCATGTTCGGCATTAATACATTATAAAAATGAAATCAAATGAGGAAAACACAGTTGAAAAGGTATAGTGTTATACCTTTGAAGAGATAAAAATGATAATAATTAAGAAAATAAGTTGAATTGAATTTCCTTATTGAAAAAGAGTCAGTTTTGATGGATGATATGCCACTATGAGTTAATTTAAGTAATCTTCCAGATGCTGCAGGGTTTTGAAGCTGCAAAACTGGTTCAACAATACCATTTTGCTCAAAATCACTCGATGATTGAATAAAACAAATGGTTTGAGCTACTGTTCTTTCTGAATAAATGGCTGTCGCCATTCCTGCTTTGCTAAATAGCAACAAAGCAAAAAAACTGACAATTAGCTTTATAAAAACCTGTTTCCTCATTAATTAGATATCAGTCTCAAAATGAAGAGACTGCGTTAATTTTCACAAATATACAAAATAAGTCCCGGAAACTTTTTTATGAAAAAATGTTTCCATAGCTTTGCACCTCAAATTTAAAGCTAAACAAAACAAGCCCAAATTTGTAATTATAATACGTTTAAACACACCTAAGATGATTTCCAAAATTAATTCTATTAAATACATTTTACTTCTTTGCTTCTTTGCAGCGTCCATCAGTAAAATAAATGCACAAGACAAACAAAAATTCACCATTAGTGGGTATGTAAAAGATGCTTCGAATGGTGAGTACAGCATTGGTGCAAATGTTTATGTAAAAGAACTTTTAAAAGGTGGAAACACCAATCAATATGGCTTTTACTCCATCACTGTTGAAAAAGGAAAGTATCATTTGGTAGTATCTTATATAGGTTACGAAAATTTTGAAAAAGAAATCACACTCGATAAAGACACTCGAATTAATGTAGAATTAAAACCTTCTGCAATTAATGCTAAAGAAGTTGAAATCACTTCTGAAAAAAGTGATAAAAATGTATCTAGTTCAAATGTAGGAACAGTGAAACTAGAAATGGAAGAGATTAAAAAAATTCCAGCTTTTTTAGGTGAGGTGGATGTATTAAAAACTATTCAGCTTTTACCAGGGGTTAAATCGAGTGGAGAAGGAAACACTGGTTTCTATGTTCGAGGTGGCGGTCCAGATCAAAATTTAATTTTATTAGACGAAGCAGTTGTTTACAATGCTTCCCACTTATTAGGATTTTTCTCGGTGTTTAATGGCGATGCGGTAAAAAGCATTAACCTCATTAAAGGTGGAATGCCAGCTCAATATGGTGGCCGATTGGCTTCTGTTTTAGATATTTCAATGAAAGAAGGAAACAATAAACAGTTTCATGCACAAGGCGGAATAGGTGTTATTGCTTCGCGCTTAACCATTGAAGGTCCCATAAAAAAAGATACTGGATCATTTATTGTTTCTGCTCGAAGAACCTATATTGATGTTTTAGCAAAACCATTTGCAAAACCAGGTTCAACTTTAAAGAATTCGGGCTTGTATTTTTACGATGTAAATGCTAAAATAAACTACCGATTATCCGATAAAGACCGAATTTTCATGAGCGGATATTTTGGTCGCGACATTATGACGTTCGTTGACAAACCCGCACAATTCAAACTAAATGTAGGTTGGGGAAATGGAACAGGTGTTTTGCGTTGGAACCATTTGTTTAACGACAAATTATTCATGAACACTTCTGCAATTTTTAGCAATTACGATTTTACATTTGGAGCAGAACAAAGTGGTTTTGAATTTAACTTGTTCTCTGGAATTAAAGACTGGAATTTAAAAGTCGACTTTGGTTATTTCCCTACCATTCGCCATGAAATTAAATTTGGAGTAAACTATGTGTTCCATACATTTACACCAACTAGCGTATCTGCTAAACAAAATGATACAGAATTCGACTTTGGTCCAATCAAACGTCAGAAAGCACACGAAGCCGCAATTTATTTATCCGATGATTTTGATGTTACTGACAAATTAAAAATACATGCAGGTTTGCGTTATTCTTACTTTATGCAAATTGGTCCATTCGACCGTTATATAAAAGACCCAACAACAGGTCAAACTACAAACACAATCCATTATACATCCAACCAGAAAGTAAAAGATTATGGTGGATTAGAACCACGCTTTAACATGCGTTACAGCATCAATAACAAATCATCAGTTAAAGCATCCTATACATACAACTTGCAATACATACACCTTGCATCTTTATCGGCTGTTACTTTACCAACAGATATTTGGGTTCCATGTTCCGAACTAGTTCAACCCCAAAAAGGAGCTCAATATTCATTAGGCTATTTCAGAAACTTCTTCGACAATAGTTATGAAGCTTCTGTAGAAGTTTATTACAAAACATTGAAAAATCAAATTGAATACAAAGATGGAGCATTGCCAGGTGAAAGTATTAACGACAATGCTGATAACCAATTTGTATACGGTACAGGTGAAGCGTATGGAATTGAACTGTTTCTAAAAAAACGTGTTGGCAAATTGAATGGATGGATTGGTTATACCCTTTCGTATACCAAACGTAATTTCCCTGACTTAAACTACGGAAAAGAGTTTTATGCAAAATACGACAGAAGACATGATGTATCGGTCGTATTGAGTTATGACCTAAGCAAAAAATGGACCTTCTCAACTATTTGGGTATATGGTACAGGAAATGCAATCACTATTCCTCAATCGTATTATTTTATTGATGGAAACTTTGTAACTGAGTATGGCGACCGCAATAGCTTTAGAATGCCGGCATATCATCGATTAGATGTTTCGGCAACATTTACACCTGATAGAACCAAAAAAATCGAACGTAGAAAAAAACGTGTTATCAAACGTTTTGGCTTAGAAGATAAAGTGGATGTTGCAGATATTAAAATCCCTCGTAAAATGTTTAAGGATTTTGAATCGAGCTGGAACTTCAGTATTTTCAATGTATACAACAGACATAATCCATACATCGTTTATTTTGCAAACGAAGGAAGTGTTTACGATGGTAGTTTAAAAATTAAAGCGAAGCAAGTATACTTATTCCCAATACTTCCTTCTGTTACATGGAATTTTAAATTTTAATTTTCAAATCAATTAAAAAGATGAAAAAGATATTTTTTGCAGCAATTAGTTCTATTTTTTTCCTTGCATCTTGTACGGAAGATATCGATTTAGATATCACGAATGGCGAGACTAAAATTGTAATCGAAGGCGAAATTGAAAATGGGAAATTTGCACAAGTAATGGTTACACGAAATAGTCCATTAACCCAAAGTGTAAATTTCGAAAACATTCTTGTGAACAATGCACTCGTATATGTTTCAAATGGTGCTATCACCGACACATTGAGATTCGATACGGTATTTAGCGCATCCAATCCGTTTGTTTATGTAGGAAGTACAATTGTAGGAATACCTGGTCAGACTTATAACCTAACGGTTATTGCGGATGGTAAAACATATACTGCAACTACCACCATCCCTGCTCCAGTTCAATTAGATTCAGTTTGGTTTCAGCCACAACCTCCAAGTGATAGCCTTGGATTTGCATGGGCACATTTAACCGATCCAAATGGCCTTGGTAATGGCTACCGTTGGCAAGTAAAACGTCCAACAAAATTTGTTGTGTTTGAAGGCAGTCCTCTTATTCTCGACAGACGCTACATTGCGCCAGGCGGAGCAACTTTTGATGATAAATTTATTGATGGAAAAAGTTTTGATTTTGCTTACTTCAGACCTTATGACCCAACAGAGGCTAGCTACTATGAAGATGAGCCAGAAGAAGAACGTGGCTATTATATGTATAGCGATACTATTTATATTCGATTCAGCACATTGGATAAAGCATCGCAGGACTTTTACAGAACCTACGAAGCAGCAATGAGTAGCAATGGCAATCCATTTGCATCACCTGTTACTGTTTTATCAAATATTAAAGGTGGCGGATTAGGTGTTTGGGCAGGAATGGGTGTTGCCTATGATACTATTTACGGACAATAGTATTTTTATATGTAAAAAGTTTTTAACCCTTTGTGAATAAAATCACAAAAACATCGGCTAAACAAATCGTAATTTTGCGAACAAATTAATTATTAGAACATTTATTATGAGCGAACAAATTGAACATGTAAAATGCCTTATTATTGGCAGTGGACCCGCAGGATATACAGCAGCTATTTATGCTGCACGTGCAGATATGAAACCAGTTATGTATCAAGGATTACAACCTGGTGGACAATTAACAATAACAACTGAGGTGGAAAATTTCCCTGGTTACCCGCAAGGTACACATGGCCCACAAATGATGGAAGATTTTAAAGCTCAAGCAGAGCGTTTTGGAACTGATATTCGTTGGGGATTAGCAACATCAGTAGATTTTACTGGCCCTATTCACAAAGTGGTGATTGATGAAAAAACAACCATTACTGCCGACAGTGTAATTATTGCTACTGGAGCTTCAGCAAAATGGTTAGGTCTAGAATCAGAACAACGTTTGAATGGATTTGGAGTATCGGCCTGCGCTGTATGCGATGGCTTTTTCTTTAAAGGACAAGATGTTGCAATTGTTGGAGCTGGCGATACTGCTGCTGAAGAAGCAACTTATCTTGCTAAATTGTGTACTAAAGTATACATGATTGTTAGAAAAGGAGAAATGCGTGCATCAAAAGCAATGCAACACCGTGTATTAAATACACCTAACATTGAAGTTATTTACAATTCACAAACAAAAGAAATTACTGGTGGAAAAACCGTTGAGGGAGCTATTTTAGTTAATGACAAAGGAGAAGAAAGAAACATTAAAGTTACTGGATTCTTTGTAGCTATCGGTCATAAACCCAATACCGATATTTTTAAAGGCTGGTTGGATATGGATGAAACAGGCTATATTAAAACTATTCCTGGCTCATCAAAAACAAACATCCCTGGTGTGTTTGCAACTGGCGATGCGCAAGACCACATTTACAGACAAGCCGTTACAGCAGCTGGAAGTGGCTGTATGGGCGCTTTGGATGCAGAACGCTATTTGGCTGATAAAGGCATACACTAAGTAAATTTTACATTATATTGGAACGCTATCTATAAAATTTAGATAGCGTTTTTTTTGAATCATTTTTTTTTCTATCTTTAAAACTTAAAATACTAAAACTACTTTTTTGTGAAACGCATTCTTTTATTTTCGGTCTTATTAATTATGAGCAAAATTACTTTTGCTCAATTTTTCGGACAGATTCCACAACAAACAAAATACAACGCTGCAAAAGTGGTTGACTCTGAGTATGGAATTACGATGTATGAAAAATTAAATTTTCAAACGGGTGGAGATTCGGTGCGAAACGATAAAAAAGGATACGCTTGTCAAGGTTGGATGGAAGACATTTATGAAAGCGGAAAGCTTTTACACAAAGGCTATTACGAAGATGGGCATTTAAAAATTTACAAGAATTTTTACGAAAATGGTAATATCGAACGTTCGTTTAAAATATTGGATTTTAAACGTTGTAACCTACAATTGT
>Ga0207971_100059_pt1 | contig 117639 bp, 106 predicted proteins | sample LakWasMet56_HOW8_2_FD_183890 | JGI IMG/M metagenome (GOLD analysis project Ga0207971, IMG submission 183890) | Freshwater sediment methanotrophic microbial communities from Lake Washington under simulated oxygen tension - Sediment Metagenome... | ecosystem: Environmental > Aquatic > Freshwater... | reverse complement strand
TGTACAACCACCAGTTGCCGCAGTCAGCCTTGAAGAGCAAGACGCCGATGCAAGCCATGAAAGAATGGCACCAATCGCACCCGCATTTGTTTAACAAGCGTCCTTATGATCGTCCGGGATGCGACACTTAATCAAGGCCGGTGTCGGCTGCCGCCCGTAATTTGGCCACGCGTTTTCCTGTCGAGCGTCCAAGCCAGGCCGCCATCATCCGCCCTCGGCAAATTTCACGTCGGACCAGCAACCCCCTCCGCCCCCTCAAGCTGCTGCCGCACGTTCTCCAACACCCCCTGCAACAACGCCTCCCGCGTCGCCTCCGACGGCATCGCCCGCGCCAGCTCCACCGCCCCCACGAGTTGGGCGACCACCGACCAGGCTTCGGTTTCACTTGCAGTCGCCGACGCCATGCTGTCCTTGAGTGCCACTACTCCTTGCTCGAACGCCTGCCGCGTGGCGTCGTTGGCGCGCGCCACCTCGCCCGCGAGCGCGGGGATGGCGCAGCCAGATTCCGGCTGGGCGACGTGGGCGGGGCTTAGGTAGCCCTCGACGATGCGCAGCAGCTGTTTGCGCGACTTGCCGCTGAACAGCTTGCCCGAGCGCTGCAGCTCGGTCTGAACGATGGCTTCCAGCAGCTCGCCTTTCGAGCGGAAATGCGAATAGAACGCCCCTGAGGTCAAGCCGGCGGCGGCCATCAGGCCATCGACGCCGGTGCCGGCAAAGCCCTGGCGTTTGGCGAGGGCACCCGTGGTCTTGAGGAGTCGGGCGCGGGTGTCTTGCTTGTGGGTGGCGGGGTAGCGCATCGTTGGGTCTTGGAAAAACACTTGCAGTATGGCATCACGATCGTTACGATAACGATCGTTATTTTAAGAATTTTGACCATGACCACACAAACTGAACCGCCGCTGCGCGCCGCAGCCCTGATCGTCGGCGCGGGTGACGCCACAGGCGGCGCCATCGCCAAGCGCTTTGCGCGCGAAGGCCTGGTGGCCTGTGTCACCCGCCGCAGCGCCGACAAGTTGGCGCCGTTGGTCGATGAGATCACCCGCTTGGGTGGCCAGGCACGCGGCTTTGCCTCTGACGCGCGCAAGGAGGACGAGGTGGTGGCACTGGTGGACACCATCGAGCGCGAAGTCGGCCCGATCGAGGTGATGGTGTTCAACATCGGCGCCAACGTGCCTTGCAGCATCCTCGATGAAACGGCGCGCAAATACTTCAAGATTTGGGAAATGGCCTGCTTCGGGGGCTTCCTCGCTGGGCGCGAGGTGGCCCGGCGCATGGTGGTGCGTGGGCGCGGCACGATTTTGTTCACCGGCGCCACGGCCGGTCTGCGCGGCTCGGCCAACTTCGCTGCTTTTGCCGGCGCCAAGCATGCGCTGCGCGCGCTGGCGCAAAGCATGGCGCGCGAGCTGGGGCCGAAGAACATCCATGTGGCGCACGTGGTGGTCGATGGCGCGATCGACACCGACTTCATCCGCGAGAGCTTCCCCGAGCGCTATGCGCTGAAGGACCAGGATGGCATCCTGAACCCCGACCACATTGCCGACAACTACTGGCATTTGCACGCCCAGCCGCGCGACGCCTGGACGCACGAACTCGACCTGCGCCCTTGGATGGAGCGCTGGTAATTCCATTTCTAAATCAAACGATTACTTTGTCGGCTTCGCTTCGCCAGTACGCCTGTACTGTCTGCGCTTCGCCTTCGCGTACTCGATTGATTGAGAAACCGAATAAACACTGCGGGAGCACACCATGAGCAAAACCGTTGAATTCCTTTTCGACCTGGGCAGCCCCTACAGCTACCTGGCCTGGCACCAGTTGCCCAAGGTGGCCGCAGCGCAGGGCGCTGCCATCGTCTATACGCCGGTGCTTCTGGGCGGCATCTTTCAGGCCACGGGCAATGCCAGCCCGGCCGAAGTGCCGGCCAAGGCCCGCTACCTGGACATTGACCTTGCGCGCTGGGCGCAGGCCTGGGGCCTGCAGATTGCCAGCAACCCGGCGTTTCCCATCAATACGCTGGCGCTGATGCGCGGCGCCGTCGCCATGCAGATGCAGGGCGATGAGCCCTTCCAGCGCTACATGCAGGCGATGTACCACGCCATGTTTGGCGAGCCGCGCAATATGGGCGACCCGGCCGAGGTGGCGGCCGTGCTCACGGCGGCGGGGTTCGATGCGGCGCAGTTCATGGCGCAGATCGGCCAGCAAGCGGTGAAAGACCGGCTGAAGGAAAACACCAGCCAGGCGGTTGCGCGCGGCGTGTTCGGTGCGCCCAGCTTCTTCGTCGGCGACGAGCTGTTTTGGGGGCAAGACAGGATGGATCAGGTCTCGCAGGCACTGGCGCGCGCCTGATGCTCCCAAAAAAATAGCTGCTAACGCATATGGGGTAAGCGCTAGCAGCCATTTTGGCTGAAATTTCAGACGGTGTTTCAGTCCACCGTCGCCCCCGACGCCTTCACCAGCTTCTGGTACTTGGCCCGCTCGGCCGCCATGAAGCTGTCGAACTGCTCGGGCGTGGTGGGCACGGGTTCGGCCAGCAGGTGGCCAAAGCGGGTCTTGGTCTCGGGCGCGTTCAGCGCTGCGACGAAGGCCTTGTTCAGCTTGTCTATCACCGCCTTGGGCGTGCCGGCTGGCGCCACCAGGCCCCACCAGGTGTCGATTTCAAACCCCTTGAGCGTATTGGCTACCGGCGGAACGCCGGGCAGGGCAGGGCTGGTCTGGGCGCTCGTGACCGCCAGGGCGACGAGCTTGCCGCTTTTGATGTTGGGCGCTGCGGTGGCCAGGTTGTCGAAGTTGAAGTCGACCTGGCCTGAGAGCAGCGCGAGCTGCGCCGGGCTGCCGCCGTTGTAGGGGATGTGCACGGCAAAGATGCCTGCCTGCTGTTTGAACAGTTCGCCCGCCAGGTGGCCGGCGCTGCCGTTGCCACCGCTGCCGTAATTGAGCTTGCCGGGGTTGGCGCGGGCATAGGCAATCAGGTCGGCCAGGTTGGCAATGTGGTGCTTCTTGGCCATGTCGGCATTGACCACCAGCACGTTGGGCACGCGCACCATCTGCGTGATGCCGGCAAAGTCCTTGCCAGCGTCGTAGGGCATGCGCTTGAACAGCCAGGGGTTGACCGCATGCGTGGCCGTGGCGGCGATGCCGATGGTGTTGCCGTCCGGCGCGGCCTTGGCGACAAAGTCGGCGCCAATGTTGCCGCCAGCGCCGGGTTTGTTCTCGACGATGACGGTGCCCAGGGCGTCCTTGACGCTCTCGGCCAGGGCACGCGCCGTGATGTCCACCGGGCCGCCCGGGCCATAGGGGACGATGAGGCGAATGGGTTTGGATGCGTCTTGTGCCTGCGCGCCGGTGGCAAACAGCGCGGCTGCGGCGGCGCTGGCAAGGAGGAGGGTGCGGAGTCTCATGGCCCCATTGTGCAAAAAAGTCGGCGTCTACGTGGTAGGCCGCCCATCTCCTACAGACTGCAAGCAGTTCTTCCCCTAAAACGGTGAGTTGCCTTCACCTCTTTGGAGAACCTCGATGAACACCGCCACCAACCAACCCAACACCCCCAAGCGCTATGCCGACTGCATCGCTGCCTGCCAAGCCTGCGTGCTGGCCTGCGAGGGCTGCGCCAGTGCGTGCTTGCGCGAGAGCGAAGTCACGGCCATGGCCCGCTGCATCGTGCTGGACCGCGACTGCGCTGATTTGTGCGCGCTGGCCGCCACGCTGATGGCGCGCGACAGCGAGCATGCGTCTGCGCTCTGTGCCTTGTGTGCCAACGTCTGCGATGCCTGCGCAGTAGAGTGTGGCAGCCACAAAATGGACCACTGCCAGGCCTGCGCTGCGGCGTGCAAGCGCTGTGCCGAGGCTTGCCGGGCCATGGCGCATTAAGGTGCGCGCGTGCGCCCGCCAGCCCGCCAGCGCGTTTGCTCAAGCGCCGTGCTTGTCCGCCTCCGAGGTGAACGCGTCTGCGAAAAATTCCTCGGCGGGCAGGCCGCGCTGGCTGCAGTACGCCTCGCGTGCACTGTCCACCACGATGGGCGCGCCACAGGCATACACCTGATGGCCCGAGAGGTCGGCAAAGTCGTCGAGCACCGCCTTGTGCACAAAGCCGGTGCGGCCGCTCCAGGCGTCTTCGGGCAGGGCGTCGGAGACGACAGGGATGTAGCGCAGCTGCGGCAGTTCGGCCAGATGCTCTTGCACCCAGCCGTCCATGTACAGGTCGCGCGGGCGGCGCCCGCCCCAGTACAGCACCACGGGCCGGGTGCTGCCGGTCTTTTGCAATTGCTCGATCAGCGCCTTCACCGGCGCAAAGCCCGTGCCCGACGCCAGCAGGACGATGGGTTTGTCGGAGTCTTCGCGCAGGAAGAAGCTGCCGTACGGCCCTTCGATGCGCAGGATGTCGCGCTCCTTCATGCTGCCAAACACCTGATCGGTGAAGCGCCCGCCCGGCATGTGGCGCAGGTGCAGCTCAATGCCGCCCGCGTCGGCCTGGGTATGCGGCGCATTGGCCATCGAGTACGAGCGCCGCACGCCGCCTTGCAGAATAAATTCAACGTACTGGCCGGCGTGGTAGCGAAAGGCCTCGGTGGCCGGCAGCTGCAGGCGCAGGCGGATCACGTCGTGCGACAGCCGCTCGATGGCAGTGACGCGCACGGGGAGCTTGCGGATGGGAAACGCGCCTTCGTCGGTGACCTGGCGCGACTCAAGCACCACGTTGCTGTGCGCCACGCCGCAGCAGGTGAGCACGAACCCGGCGGCTTCTTCCTCGGCGCTCAGCGCTTTGGACTGGTGCTCACCATGCACCACGGTGCCTTCGATCTTCTTGCACTTGCAGGAGCCGCAAGCGCCGTCCTTGCAGCCGTACGGCAGGCCAATGCCCTGGCGGATGGCGGCTGCCAGCATGGCTTCGCCGGGCTCGGCGACAAAGCTGCGCCCGCTGGGCAAGACACTGATCTGAAAGGCGGAATTTGCGGGCGGTGCGCTGCTCATGCTTTGGGTATCCTCGTTGGTTCTTCAAGACGCGAATCAATTTTGCCTTCAAACCAAAGCCCTTCTGGCGCACTGCCTTCGCGCTTTCGCCGCCCGCGGCTGCTCATCGTGGGCTGCGGCGACGTGGGCGTGCGCGTGCTGCGGGCCTTGTCGCAGGGCGGCGTCGCGCCGCGGCTGCGCGTCCTGGCGCTCACCTCCAGCCCCGAACGCATGGCCGAATTGCGCCAGCTCGGCGCCCAGCCGCTGCGCGGCAACCTGGACGATGCGGCCACGCTGCGCCGCCTGGCCGGGCTGGCGACGCAGGTGCTGCATCTGGCGCCGCCGCCGCAGGCTGGCACCGAAGACGCCCGCACGCGCGCGCTGGTGCGCGCTCTGCGCCTGCGCACGCCGCCACGCGCCCTGGTGTATGCCTCGACCAGCGGAGTCTATGGCGACTGCGCGGGGGCCTGGGTGAGCGAGACGCGCGCCCCGGCGCCCGCCACCGCCCGCGCGGTGCGCCGGGTGCACGCCGAGCGCAGCGTGCGCCAACTGGGGCGCGCAGGCGTGCGGGCCAGCGTGCTGCGCGTGCCCGGCATCTATGCGCCAGACCGGGAAAACGGCACGCCTGAGGCGCGTCTGCGCCGAGGCACGCCGGTGCTGCGGCCAGAGGACGATGTCTTCACCAACCACATCCACGCCGACGACTTGGCGCGCGCCTGCCTGGCGGCTCTGTGGCGCGGCGCGCCGCAGCGCATCTACAACGTGAGCGACGCCAGCACGCTGCGCATGGGCGAGTACTTCGATCTGGCCGCCGATCTCTATGGCCTGCCGCATCCGCCCCGGATTGCGCGCAGCGAAGCCGCCGAGCAATTGGGCGCGATGCAGCTGAGCTTCATGAGCGAGTCGCGCCGGCTTGACGCGACGCGCATGCTCTGCGAGCTGGGCCTGCGGCTGCGCTACCCCACGGTGCGAGAAGGGCTGCAAATGGAAAATGAGATCAACTGACTGTGTAGTGGCCTCTGACAGAGATTGAAGAGCGTGAGTTTCTCGTAGGGCGGAGGCCGGGGTGTGCGCCCGGCGGCGCAGTAACTTTCTTTCCAGCGAAAGAAAGTCACCAAAGAACGCCCGCCCTACGGTCCGTGTCCCTGCGCTGCGCTTCGGGCAACCGGCGATGCTCGCGCCGGACGGGGTCTCGCTCAACTCGCACCTGCGGTGCTCAAACAGACGCGAGCCCTGATCCGCCCGCCGCTGCGCTTCTCGGCACGGACACAAGGGCTCGGACATCCTTACGGGCCATTGCTTCGCTCGGCCCGAGAAGAAACCTACGTCAAGCTAAGCAGCGAACTTGCCGTATCCAGGGCCGAGCGAAGCAATGGCCCGTGAGGTTCCCCGCCCTTGTGAATGCGCCTGCGGCGGGGTACTTGCGGGGTGGCATGCGCGCAAGTGTGTGCATGCTTCGTTGTCTAGCTCGTCGTGGCTGTTTGAACGCAGCTGCACAGCAGCGAAGTGAGTTCCACGGCGCACCCCGCAAGTGCCCCGACGCAGGTTGCCCCGTAGCGCAGCGAAGGGGTCGCAGGCAGTAGGGCTGGCCTTTTTTGGTAACTTTTTTTGGCAAAAAAAGTTACTGCGCCGCCGGGCGCATCACCCGGCCTCCGCCCTTTGCCACGGCGCGAACCCATCAAAGTCGCGCTCTCATTGTTGTCTCTGAGGCAGCTAAACAGTAAGGATAAATAGGGCACTAGCGCTTACTGGATAAGCGCGAGCAGCTATCAAAACAATAGAAAACGCTTAGTGTCCACCGGACAATGAAGCCGCCACCGCCCGCTTGAACGGCGGAAAGTTCTGCGCCAGGCGCAGGGCCGCGCCGCGCAGCAGACGGGCCGGGCCGGCGTCCGCCGTGTAGAGCTGTGCGACGAAGTTGGTGGCCAGATACAGCGGTAGCGTGGCGCGGCGGTGCCCGCGCTCGTACTGGGCCAGCAGGCGCGGCGCAGCAATGTCGTCGCCCGACGATTGCGCCGTGCGGATCGCCTCGGCCAGCGCCGTAATGCCCAGCAGCCCAAAGTTGAAGCCATGGGCGGTGACCGGGTGCATGCCTACGGCGGCGTCGCCCACGCAGGCAAAACGCTCTGCCACCAGACGGTGGGGGCGCACCCCGACCAGCGGATACAGGTGGCGCGTGCTGGCCAGCTCCATCGCACCCAGGCGCTCGGAAAAACGCGCTGTCAGCGCGCGGCCGAATTCGGGTGCCTCCATGGCCTCCAGGGCTTCGAGCTGGTGGTGCGGCAGCGTCAGCACCACGCAGGAGCGGTGTGCGCCAGACTCGGGCGCATCGTTCATGGGCAGCAGCGCCAGCGTCTGGCCGTAGCCAAACCATTCCCAGGCCACCTGGTGGTGCGGCTCCTGGTGCGTCATGGTGCACAAAAGCATGGAGCGGCCAAAGTCGTGCATGTCGGCGCCAATGCCCATGGCGCGACGGGTGCCGGAAAAACGGCTGTCGGCCGCAATCAACAATCGAGCCGAGAGCGCCTTGCCGCTGGCCAGCCGCACATGCGCGCCTTCAGCGTCGGTGTGGGCATGGGCCACACTCTCGCCGGCCAGCAGGGTGATGTCGCCATTTTTGTCTTGTGCGGCGCGCAGTTCGGCAAAGGCGGCGCGTCGGATCAGGTGGTTGGACACCAGCCAGCCCAGTTCGGAGTGGCGCGAGAGGCTGTGCTCGATGCGCATGGCGTAGGGCGACAGGCCGTCGAGCACCTGGGCGTCGCGCAAGGGCGAGAACGCCGTGGCTTCATAGACTTCGATGCGTCCCCACAGGCCCAGCACACGCATCTGGTGGGCGGAGCGCTGCGTCAATGCGATTTCGCGGCCGTCGTAGGCCGGGTTTTCCAGTGCGGCCAGCGGCTGTGGGTCCGCGATGCCGATGGTCAGCCCGCAGCCAGAGAGCGCACGCGCCAGGCAGAGCCCTGCGGGGCCGGCGCCGCTGATGAGAATGTCGTAGTCCATGGGACGCAACCCTAACTTTTAAGTGTTCCGCGCACAATCAATGGGGTCAATGGGGCGAATGTGCTCCGTCGAGCGTATCGCAAACCCAAGGTTAAGCTCAGGGTTACCCCCACATTCCCGTGTCTGCATTGCGCCAAGTTTCCCCGTCGCCGATTCCCTGGACCGTCTACCTGGCCATGACCCGGCCGGGTTTTCTCGTCATCACCGCCATAGGCTGCGCGCTGGGCATGGCCACGGCCGTGGCCAGCGGCGGCGGGTTTTCGTGGCCGCGTGCGCTGGCCACCTGGGCGCTGGCGTTGCTGGCCCATGCCTCTGCCAACATGCAAAACGACTACGCGGATGCCCTCAATGGGGCGGACGCGGCCAACAGCGCCGGCCTGTATCCCTTCACCGGCGGATCGCGCCTGGTGCAGCGCGGCGTGGTGGCGGCTGCCGACATGCGCCAGTTTTCGCTGGTGCTGGCCATCGTGGTGGTGCTGGGCGGCATTTGGCTTGCCGTGCACAGTGGTGGCGGATTGCTGGTGATTGGCCTGGTGGGCCTGCTGCTGGGTTGGGCCTATTCCTTGCCGCCCTTGGCGCTGATGAAGCGCGGCTGGGGCGAGGTGAGCGTGGCGCTGGCCTGGGCCTTGGTGGTGGTGGGAGCCGACCATGTGCAGCGCGGGCGCTTTTTTCTGGTTCCAGCCGCCGCGGCGCTGGGCTATGGGCTGATGATTGGCAATATCCTGCTCGCCAACGCCTTTCCCGATGCCGCGGCCGACGCGCGCGTGGGCAAACGCACCCTGGCGGTGCGCCTGGGCTTGCGGCGGGCGGCCTGGCTGTATCTGGCGGTGGCCTTTGCGGCGCAGGCCTGGGTGCTTGCGCTGGTGGTTGCGGGGGTGTTGCCCCGGCCTACATTGGCGGCGCTGGCAGCGGCGCCGCTGTCGCTGGCAGCCGGCGCGCTGCTGCTGCGCCATGCCAGCGAGCCCACGCGGCTGCGCGCTGCGCTGGTGTTGGGCATTGCAGCGGCAGCGGTTTATGGCCTGGGGATGACCTGGGGTTTCTGGATGGTGCGAGCGCAAGGCGTTCATTTCTAAGCTGGGCAATACATGGCGATTCAGTGGTTTCCAGGGCATATGCACCTGACGAAGAAGGCGATCACCGAGCGCATCAAGGACATCGACGTCGTGATCGAGGTGCTCGACGCGCGCCTGCCCGGCTCCAGCGCCAACCCGCTGCTGGCCGAGCTGACGGGCCACAAGCCTACGCTCAAGGTGCTCAACAAGCAGGACGTGGCCGATGCAGAGCGCACGGTGCAGTGGGTGCATTGGTACAACGCCCAGCAGGACACTCTGGCCGTGGCGCTGGACGCGTCCGAGCCCGCGCCCGCGCGGCGCCTGATCGATGCCTGCCACCTGCTGGCGCCCCAGCGCGGCGGCATGGCCAAGCCGATGCGGGTGCTGATCTGCGGCGTGCCCAACGTGGGCAAATCCACGCTGATCAACACCCTGACCAACAAACGCCAGGCCAAGACCGGCGACGAAGCCGGCATTACCAAGCTGGAGCAGCGCATCACCCTGGCCGACGACTTCTACCTATGGGACACGCCCGGCATGCTCTGGCCGCGCATCGCCGCGCCTGAAAGCGGCTACCACCTGGCCGCCAGCGGCGCCGTGGGCCGCAACGCCTACGACGAAGAACTGGTGGCGCTGGAACTGCTGCGCCGCCTGCAAGTGCAGTACGCGCCCTTGCTGGAGGCCCGCTACCGCTTGAGTCTGGCGCCCGAGGCGGTGGCCGAGATGCCCGACGACGAACTGCTGGCCGCCATCGGCCGCAAACGCGGCGCGGTCATGAGCGGCGGCCGCGTCAACCTGCAAAAGGCGTCAGAAATCGTGCTGACGGATTTTCGCAGCGCCGTGCTCGGCCGCATCACGCTGGAGACGCCGCACGAGTTCGAAGCCTGGCGGGCCGCCGGCCTGCTGGCCGACGCGGAGCGCGAAGCCAAAAAGGCCGCTCGCAAGCAACGCAAGGGCCGCTCGGGCGACGCACCGCAACGCGGGGCGGCGTGATCCCGGCCAAGTAACAGGAAAAGTGCGACAGAACGATTTGCGGCGCCGCGCACTCTATGGTCTTTCTTTGAATTTTTGTGAAAAGGTGGAATGCATGCGCACAGGTTTTTTCGCGCGCTGGTCGTTGTGCTTGGTTCTGGCGCTGTCGGCGCTGGCCCATGCGTCGGCGCAGGACGTGGCGGGCGGGCGGGACCACCCGCTGATCCATCGCCCCGCAGGGAGCACGCTGGTGGGCTATACCCAGGCGGCGCATGGCAGTATCGACTTTCAGGCGTCCAGCTATACGGGCTTCAACCTGGACACGGGCCGGCGCCAGTACGCCGAGCAGCCGCTGACGCTGGATGGCCGCGTCACGCGCCTGTGGTACGAAGTCCCTGGAAAAACCACTGCGACACAGCTGTATGAAGGCCAGGTGCGGGCCTTGACGACGAAGGGCTTCAAAACGCTGTACGACTCGGCGCAGGACAGCGGGGCCGCTGCGGGCAAATGGGTGAATTTTCTGGCCAGTTTTGCACCCGGCAAGCGCGACGCCATCACCAACAACCGCTCGCCGCAGATCTTTTCGTCGGCACGCCCGGCCAGCCTGCGCACTGGAACCTTTCAGCAAGACAACACCACCGTGCGCCTGGTGGCCGTGGATTGGCCCAAGGCCGACACCGATGCCAAGGCGCGCCAGGCCGCCTACATCGCCATTGACATCGTCGAAGCCCGCGTGCTGCGGGGCACCCCTGCAGCGCCCCCATCCGCAGCGGCGCCCCCCGACGACGCGGTGGCACGCGCGCTCTCATCGACTGGCCACGTTCAACTCAGCGGCGTTCGCTTCGTCTCGGGCAGTGCCGAATTCGAGCAAGGCGCCCGCCTGGCGCTGGCCGGCGTGGCGCAATACCTCCAGGCCCAGCCCGAAGTGCGGCTCTATGTGGTGGGCCACACCGACGTGTCGGGCGAGCTCGAAGGCAACCTGGAGCTCTCGCGCGAGCGTGCCCAGGCCGTGGTGGATGCGCTGGTGCATGATTTTGGCGTGGCCGCAGGGCGGATCAGCGCGCACGGGGTAGGGCCCTTGGCGCCCTGGGCCGACAACCAAAGCAGCGCCGGGCGCGCGCGCAACCGCCGCGTGGAGCTGGTGCGGCATTGAGTGGGCGTGATAAAAATCGCAGTTGGACGGTATGCGCTGAGATCCAAGGATCGTTAATCCGTCTCCGGGCGTACATTGCACCTTCACGCTCCATCGAGCCCCCAGCTGGAAAACCAATATGAACATCGTTCGATTCCTGCGCCAATGGCTGGCGCTAGTGGGCCTGTCCCTGCTGATGGCAGGCGGTGCTGCGGCCCAAGACCTGGCCGGCGCCAAGGACCACTCGGCGCTCAAGCGGTTTGCGGGCAGCAGCATCGTCGGCTACGACGCGCGCAACTTCGACGCGATCGAGTTTCAGACCTCCACGTTCAAAGAGTTCGATCTGGATGCTGGCGCCCGCCGCTACGCCAAACCTCCACTGGTGTTGGAGGGCAAGCTCACCCGCCTGTGGTACGAGGCGCCGGGCAACACGCGTTCGCTGGAGCTGTATCGGAACTACGTCAACGAGCTCGCGGCCCAGGGTTTCAAGCCGCTCTACGACTCGACGCAAGATGCCGCCGCTGTCAAGTGGACCAATTTCCTGGCCAGTTTCAGCAGTGCCGGCAAGGATTTCATCAAGAACAACCGCAGTGAATACGTGATGTACGCCGCCCAGGCCAACACCATCCGCACCGGCACTTTCCAGAAGGACAACACGACCGTGCGCCTGGTGGCCGTTGACTGGAACAAGAGCGACGACGATTACAAGGCGCGCCAGGGCGCCTATGTGGCCGTGGACATTCTGGAAACCAAGGCCATGCAGCAAAGCATGGTGGTGGTCAGTGCGTCGGAAATCAGCCAATCCATTGCGGCCAGCGGCAAAGTGGCGATCTATGGCATCTTTTTTGATACCGGCAAGGCGGACATCAAGCCCGAATCCAAGGCCTCACTGGACCAGATTGCCGCTTTCCTCAAGGCCGAACCGGGCGTCAAGCTGCATGTGGTCGGCCACACCGACAGCGTAGGCGGCTTTGACAGCAACATGGCGCTGTCCAAGCGCCGCGCAGACGCTGTGGCGGCGGCGCTGTCCAAGAGCTATGGCATTGCCCCCGCGCGCATGGTGGGCAACGGCGTGGCCTCGCTGGCGCCAGTGGCCAGCAACAGCAGCGAAGAGGGTCGGGCAAAGAACCGACGCGTCGAACTCGTCCTGCAGTAAGGCGTTTGTTACTGCTCTGCTGAACCCCTTATTTCATGACCCAAAGCCTCCCCCACTTCGAAGTTCTGCCGCGCGATCTGTCGGCCTATCGCGCCGGCAATACCGGGGTGGAGTACGTGCACCGATTCGAGTCCGGCCGCGCCGGCCCGCATGTGCTCATCAACGCCCTGACCCATGGCAACGAGTTCTGCGGCATGGTGGCCGCGCTGCACCTGCTGGAGTCGGGCGTACGCCCGCGCATTGGCACGCTTACGGTCAGTTTTGCCAATGTGGCGGCGTACGAGAGCTTTGACCCGGCACGACCGTTCGAGAGCCGCCAGCTGGTGCACAACCTCAATCGCGTCTGGTCGGTGGCCGAGCTGGAAGGCTCCGCCGTGAGCCCCGAACTGCTGCGCGCCCGGGCGCTTCGCCCGGTGGTGGCTGCGGCCGACCACATCCTGGACCTGCATTCCACCAGCCAGGACGTGCAGCCGTTCTGGGTCTACCCGGCCTTTGCACGCAATGCGCAGGCGGCGCGCGCCATCGGGGTGCCTGCGGTGCATCTGGTGATGCCCAGAGGGTTGGGTACCGGCGTGCCACTGATCCAGCACGGTCGCCATGGCGACGCAGATGGCACGGGCGTGGCGCTGGTGGCGGAATGCGGCCAGCATTTCCACCAGGCGTCGGCCGACATGGCGATCAAGGTGACCCTGGGGTTTCTGGCGCACTTCGGTTTGATCGAACCAGGGGCGCTTGGCGTGCCAGAGGCACCGGCGCGGCGTTTCGAACTGCTGGAAACCTTCCTGGTGGAGACACCGGGTTTCGCCTTTGTGCGCCCCTTGGTCGGATTCGAGACCTTTGAGCAGGGGGAATTGATCGCCACCGATGGCGCCCGCGAAATTCGCTCGCCTTGCGACGGCTGCACCGTCTTCATGCCCACGCGCGAGCCCATCGTCGGGCGCGAGGCGGTGTACTTGACGCGCCCGCTGAAGGATTGAGTTGGGGCGGCGCTTAGCGGCGCAGAGAACCCTAGAACCCCGAGCCGGGCTGCTTCAGGAACGTTTCTTCTTCCGGCGTGGACCGCCGGCCGAGCGCGGCATTGCGGTGCGGGTAGCGGCCAAAGCGCTGGAGGATGTCCTGGTGCAGGCGCTCAAAGCGCAGGTTGTCTTCAAGCCCCGGCTGATCAAACAGCAGCAAGGCCTGCGCGTGGATCGCCAGCGACTCGCTGTGCATGAAGGGCAGGTAGACAAACGCACGCTGCGCCACGGGCAGCGCGGTGTCGTGCGCGCCCGCCACCATTTCTTGTGCCAGGGCAAGCGCCAGCGCGTCGCTCGCAAAAGCGCGCGCATTGTCCCGGTAGACGTTGCGCGAGAACTGGTCGAGCACGATGATTTCCGCCAGACGCCCGCCCGCCGTGGCGCGCCAGGGCGCCAACTCGCAGCGCTCGGCCGCCTGCAGAAGGGCGCCAAAGCGCTCGGCGATGCGCGCGTCCAAGGCAGTGTCTTTGGCGAAATGCTGCTGCGCTGTGAGCTCGCCAAACCAGAAGTCGAGCACGTCTTGTGCGTGCGGGGCGGAAATATCAGTCAAATTGGCCTCCAACGCTTTATGAATAAGCGTAGAAAGCTATCTAAATAATAGCAATCATGCTGTTTCAAGCGTGATTTTTCCTTCGCGCACGTAGCGCTCGAATTCATCGTGTGGCATGGCGGCGGAGCCTGCGGCATCGTTGTCTGCCGTCCACGACAGCGTGGTGCTGTCCTCGCTCTGGTCAATGTGCACGGGGCCGAGCGGAATCGTGATCGGCGCGCCGTCGCCCGGGGTGTAGTTCACTTCGCCGCTGATGGTGGCTTGCAGGGTCATGGAAAGTTCCTCCGTAACCGTCCATTGAAAGTCACGCGGCCCGCTGCCCCTGTGGGACAAGGGCGCAAAAAATCGCTCGCCCTGGCATGCCGCGGCATGCCCCGCGTGCAGCTTATTGAGCCGCTGCCGAACGCCGACGCTCGCTGCGCACCAGGTAGATGCCGCTGGCAACGATGATGGCGCCGCCCAGCAAGGTGGTGCCGTCGGGCAGCGCCTGCCACAGCAGCCAGTCAAGCCCCACACCCCAGGCCAGTGCAGTGTATTCAAACGGAGCCACCACAGCAGCCTGGCCATGGCGAAAGGCCTCGGTGATGGCGGTCTGGCCCAGAAAGCCCGTAATGGCGAGCCCGGCCACCAGCGGCCAGTGGGCGTCTGCCACGCGGCTCCAGCCGGGCAGGGCCAGCGCGCCCGCGCCCAGCGCCAGCATGCTGGTGGTCCAGAAAACGATGGTGGCGCTGGAATCGGTGCGCGTCAGCACCCGCCCCGCGACGGCCGAGATGGCATAGAAGCTCGCCGCTGCGAGCACGGCCAGGCCACCCAGCGACAGCATGGCGCGCTGGTCCGGCCGCAGCGCCACCAGCACGCCGACCAGGCCGATGCCAATGGCCACCCAATGGGCGGGCCGCACGCGCTCGCCCAAGACCGGCGCAGAGAGTGCGGTGATCAGCAGCGGGGCGATGAAAAACAGCGTGTAGGCCTCGGCCAGCCCCAGCGTGCGCAGGCTGGCGGTAAACAGCGCCAGCATGGCCACTACCAGCACCCCGCGCAGCAGATGCAGGCGCCAGCGCACCCGCAGCAGCTTGCGCAGTTCGCCGCGCCAGATCACATACGCCAGCACCAGCGGCAAGGCGCCCAGGCCCCGCAGCGCAGCCACCTGCATGGGCGGATAGTGGCCCGCCAGGATCTTCAGCAGGGCGTCCATCATTGAAAAGCAGGCGACTGCCGCGAGCATGGCGAGCACGCCGCGCAGGTTGCCTTGGCGTGAAATGGACTCAGACATGGAGAAGTTCGGAGAGCGAGCGTGGGCAGCAGCGCAAGCAGGGCACGTGCAGAGCGTTCGAACCATTCAAACGCTCGTGCAAATGTAGTGCGAAGCGAAGAGGAGCGTCGACGCTGCGGTCTACCGGCTGCTGGCTACCGGCTGCGGTCTGGCGGCGCGCCGGTTCGCCGCGTCAGCACCCGCTGCAGCAGCGGCAGGGCGCCCAGCACGGCCAAGGCAAGCAATGCACTGAGCACTGCGGTGGCCTCCAGGCCCAGTCCGGCCGCCATACCGATGGCGGCGGTGAGCCAGATGCCCGCAGCGGTCGTCAGCCCATGGACCTTTTCGTCCCCGGTACCCTTGAGGATGGTGCCGGCACCCAAAAAGCCGATGCCGGCGATGATGCCCTGGACGACGCGGCTCATGTCCGGCGATTCGATGCCAATCTGCTGCGAAACCAGTACAAAAAGCGCAGCGCCCATGGCCACCAGCATGTGCGTGCGCACACCCGCCGCTTTGCCTGCGTGCTCGCGCTCCCAGCCAAGGGTGCCGCCGAGCACACCCGCCACCAGCAGGCGCACCACAATGCGCGTGGCGTCCGAGAGATCGGTCAGGTCGGAAAACTCGGCCGCCACGGTGCCGGTGACCTGGTTCCAGGCACTATCCATGGCAAAGGGTAGCGGCAAGTGGGGGGGAGTGGAGGCACATGCTGCCACTGTGCCGAGGAAAGGGGCCGTGCGCCGCCAGCCTGGGGCGCTGCGCGCTGTCGGCGAGCGCCTACGCTCAGCGCACACGGGAGAATTTTGAATGAAATCAGCTCGCAGCGCTTGTGCGGAAAGCGCTTGCAGCTATCGTTGTAGAAGCACTACTGGATATTCGCCGCTGCCTTGGCGCGCATCTTGGCGGCGATGTATTCGCCATGCGTTAAGTGCAGCAGCCCTGCGATCTTGTTGATGGCGTGGTTTTCGTTGGCGTCGATATGGGCGTCGGCATAGGCGATCTGCCAAAGGGCTTCAACGAGCCGGACCTTGTCGTCGTGGCCGAAGGCGTCGTTGATGCGGCTGGTGAACTGCTGGTAGTCGTAGGCAGAGCGTGCACTGTCCTGGGCCTGATCCAGCAAGGCGCCCAGCGCTTCGGGCGCCAGGTCGAAGCGCCGGCGCAGCGCGGCCAACGCGGCTGCGCGTTCGCTCGCGTCCATGCGGCCGTCGGCGCGCACCACCTCGACCATGAGGACTGCGGCCGCCAGCTGCACGCGCTGCGCATTCTCGGCGGGCGAATCGGCCTGGGGCGCGTGGGTGATTTCGGTAAGAAAGTCTTTGAAGCTCTGGAACATGCGGTGCAACTGTGCCTGAAAGAGGCTCGATTCACGCCGACCTCGCAAGGTTCCCGAAACTGAGCAACGCCAGCGTGGCGACAGGGCGGCGACAATCAAGGGTTCATGAAATCCATCCTTCCCCTGCAACTGCTGGTGGCTCCGCGCCACGACGATCCCGCGCCACTGGTGCTCTACCACGGCCGCAACTGCCCCGACGGTTTTGCCGCCGCACTGGCGGCCTGGCGGTTCTACGGCGGCGCCGTGGAACTGCGCGGCCTGGACCATGGCGAGGCGCGCTCCGTAGCCGATCTGCCGGCGCTGGAGGGCCGGGCGGTCTACATCCTTGATTTTTCCTTCCCCGCCGAGCTGCTGCGCGCCATCGACGAGCGGGCTGCGCGCCTGGTGCTGCTGGACCACCACAAAAGCGCCGCCGATGCACTGGGCGGGTTTGCCTGCCGCTGCGGGGTGGTGCATTTCGACATGGCCAAATCGGGCGCGCGCCTGGCCTGGGAGTTCTTTCTGCCCGATGCGCCGCTGCCCGACCTGGTGCGCTATGTGGAGGACCGCGACCTTTGGAACTGGCAGTTCCCCGAGAGCGCGGCCTACCTTGCCGCGCTCGACATGGAGCCGCAGGACTTTGCGCGCTGGAGCGAGCTGGCCGATTTCACGCCCGAGCAGAGTGCCCAGTTCATGGCGCGCGGCCAGGCGATGGACGAAAAGTTCAGCAAACTCGCGGCCGACATGGCCGAGGGTGCGCAGAGCGTGGTTTTCAACGGCGAGGCAGGGCTCATGGTGAACGCACCGGGGGTGTTCCACAGCCTGTTGGGCGAGCTTCTCTCGCGCCGTTCGGGCACGTTTGCACTGATGTGGACCGCGGGGCAGGGCGGCGTGGTCAAGGTGGGCCTGCGCTCGCAGCGCGGCTACGACTGCATCCCCCTGGCGCAAAGCATGGGCGGCGGCGGCCACGCCCAGGCCTGCGGCTTCAAGATGGCGGCCGAGCGGCTGCCCGGTCTGCTGGCCGGTGTGCTGGACGCAGGGCAGGGAGCGCAATGAGCCTGGTTTTTGGGGCTGCACCCACCGCTTCGCAGGCCCGGTCATGCTGAAGGGGGTCGTCGCATCGGTGCTCGCTTCGGTGCTGTTTGGCGTGATTTACTGGATTTCGCCGTTTCTCAAGCCGCTCGGCGGAGAAGAGATTTTCGGTTGGCGCGTGCTGGCCACGCTGCCGTTCACCACCGTGCTGCTGCTGTGGCGGGGCGAATGGACGCAGGTGCGCGAGTTGGCCCAGCGTGTGCGCCAGCGCCCGGCACTTGGCGCGGCGCTGGTGCTCAGCGCCGCCATGGTGGGCGTGCAACTGTGGCTGTTCATGTGGGCGCCCATGGCGGGCCGGGCATTGCCGGTGTCGCTGGGCTACTTTCTGCTGCCACTGGTGATGGTGCTGGCAGGCGCCGTGCTGTACCGGGAGCGGCTCTCGGGCCCGCACAAGTTGGCGACGGCTCTGGCTGCTGCGGGCGTTGGCGCCGAGTTGCTGCGCGCCGGCGGCGTGTCTTGGGAGACCTGGCTGGTGGCCGTGGGCTATCCGCTGTATTTCGCGCTGCGCCGCCGCCTGCGCACCGAGAAGCTCGGCGGCCACTGGGTGGACATGGCTCTGGCTGTCCCTGTGGCGCTGTATTTCGTATTGCGCGCGCCTTCCACGCTGCCCGTCGTGGTGGGCGACCTGCCCCTGGCGGCGCTGGTGCTGGTGGTGGGCGTGCTCAGCGCCGTGGCATTGGCGCTGTACATGGCGGCCAGCCAGTTGCTGCCGATGGGCTTGTTTGGTCTGCTGACCTATGTGGAGCCGGTGCTGCTGGTGGTGGTGGCGCTGCTGCTGGGCGAGCGGCTGGCGCCGGGGCAGTGGCTGATGTACGGGCTGGTGTTTGCTGCGGTGGGCGTTCTGGTGGTGGATGCGCTGCGACAGATCCTGCGCGCGCCGCCTGCGATCAAAAATATGAAAAAAACAGATGCTACCGCTGATGCATATTAAGTTTATTGCTATGATTTTTGAAAATTCTTTGCGCCGCATACAGGAGTTTTTCTTGGCCCTTGGGTCCGTTTTCTCGCGCAGTTCATTGGTGGGATTCGCGCTGGTGCTGGCAGGTTGCAGTGCCACACCGCACCCATACGCCTTGCAGGAGCGCTTTGGCTCGGGCGACATGCATTCGCGCCTGTTTGACGCCACGCCGGAGCAGACCTGCGAAGCGGGCCGGCGCGCGCTGCTCAGCCAGGGCTATCTGATCAGCGTGGCCCGCCAGGACATGGTGGAAGGGGTCAAGAGTTTTCAACCCGACGCCGAATCGCATATGCAGATGACGATTCGCGTGGTCTGCGTGCCCGACGGCGGGCGCGGCAGCGTCACGCTGGGTTTTGTCACCGGCGTGCAGGACAGCTACACCGTAAAGAAAGGCAACAGTTCGGCCAGCGTGGGGGTGCCGGCGCTGGGATCGGTGTCGCTTCCCTTCATGGCGGGAAGCGAATCTTTGGTCAAGGTGGCCAGTCAGACCATCAACGCCGAAGTCTTTTACGACCGCTTCTTCGACATCGTCAAGCGCTACCTGCTGGAAGACACCGCCGCCGAGCCAGAGGGGCAAGCACCGGCTCCAAAATAGCATCTGGCCCCGGGCACTCCAGGTTTTTCGCCAGGCGTCGGCCCGCCATAATGTCTGCATGGACCCGCAGCCCCTTGCACCCGAAGATGCCGACCAATGGCTGGAAGCGGTGGTTGAGCCGCTGCCCCAGCTGAGCGAGATGCTCGAAGTGCTGCGGCGACGCTGCGGCATTGACTTTTCCGGCTACAAAACCACCACCTTGACCCGGCGCGCGCGCCAGCGCATGGCCCGTCTGTCGGTACTCAGGCCCGAAGACTACCTGGAGATGCTGCAAGAGCAAGCCGGAGAACGCGAGGCACTGAGCAGCGAATTGCTGGTCAACGTGACCGAGTTTTTTCGCGACACCGAGGTCTTTCGCCAGCTGGAGGAGCAGGTGCTGCCCGACTTGCTGCGCGGGCGGGACGCTGGGGACGATCTGCGCATCTGGTGCGCGGGCTGCGCCAGTGGGGAGGAAGCCTATTCGGTGACCATGCTGGCGCTGGAGGCCGCTGGGCGGCTGGGGTTTCACGGCAATGTCAAAGTGTTTGCTACCGACCTTGCGCCCCAGGCCTTGGCGAAGGCCTCGCGTGGAAGCTATGAGGGCGAATGCCTCGCTGCAGTGCCCGAAGGCTTGCGCCGACGCTATCTCCAGGGCGATTCGACCGGGGGCATGCGTGCCGACGCCACGCTGCGCCGGCACCTGGTGTTTGCCCGCCACAACCTGCTGAACGATCCGCCCTTTACCAGCATCGATCTGGCGCTGTGCCGCAACCTGCTGATTTACCTGAAACCCGAGGCGCAATTCAAGGCCCTGTCGCAACTGCACTTCGCCCTCAAGCCGCAGGGGCTGCTGCTGCTGGGTGCCAGCGAAAATGTAGGGGCGTTTGAGTCGAATGCGTTTTCCGTGGTGGACCGCAGCCACAAGCTGTTTCGCAAGCAGCCGGCGGTGCTGGCCCGAAATTTTGACACCCATACCCTGGGCGCCCAGGCTGTGCCGGCCGTGCCGGCCCTGCTCGGCCTGCAGCCATCCGTCGAGGAACAAGGGCCGGAAGGCCTGGCCGCCGAGCTCGACGCCACGCGCGAGCGCCTGCACGAAATGGTGCTGGAGTTGCAGACCAGCCACGAGCGCCTGGACTTGAGCAACGAGGAGCTCACGGCGTCCAATGAAGAGCTGCAAAGCACCAATGAGGAGCTCAAGTCGGTCAACGAAGACCTGTATGCGCTGAACAATGAGCTGGAAGCGCGCAACGACGAGCTCGATGCCCTCAACCGCGACTACGACCACTTGCTCGACAGCACCGAGATCGGCACCGTTTTTCTTGATAGCGATCTGAGTTTGCGGCGCTTCAGCCCCGGCGTGAACGATTTTCTGGCGCTGCGGGGCAGCGACATCGGCCGCCCGATCGGTGACATCCGTTATCGGCTGGGCCCGCAGGAGGCCTTTTTGGAGGACCTGCGCGAATGCGCGCGAAGTGAGAAACGCATCGAGCGCGAAGCCTTGCTGCCCGATGGGCGCTGGGTGTTCGAGCGCATGCTGCCTTTTCGCGACGATACAGGCCAGGGCCACGGCGTGGTGCTGACCTGGACCGACATCAGCAAGACCAAGCGAATCGAGTCGCTTGCCGAAAAGCTTGCAGCAGACCGAGAACGCTTGCTGGCCATACTGGAGGCCCTGCCCGATGGGGTGTACATCGTCAACGCAGAGTACGAGATCGAATACATCAACCCGGTGTTGCAGCGCGAGTTTGGCGACGTCATGGGCCGCAAGTGCCACGACTATTTTCACCACCGCGCCTCACCCTGCACCTGGTGCAAGAACAAGGATGTGCTGGCGGGCAATACGGTGCAATGGCAATGGGTCTCGCCCAAGGGACGCACGTACGATCTTTTTGACATTCCGCTGAAGAACGCCGACGGCAGCATCAGCAAGCTCGAACTGTTTCACGACATCACCGACATGAAAGAGGCGCGCCGGCGCCTGGACGAGGCGGCGCGCATTGCGCGCTTGGGCCACTGGGAGTGGAATATCGCGGCAGACGATCTGCGCTGGAGCGATGAGACCTTCGCTTGTTTCGGCTTTGCACCGAACGAGTTCGTACCCACCTTCGAGCGTTTCCTGCAGCAGGTCGAGCAGGACGATCGCCAGCGCGTGCAGGACGCCGTTTCCAAGGCACTTGCGCAGGATGCCGCTTACGAAATGGAGTTTCGTTTTCGCCGTGCCGATGGCAGCCTCGGTGTGGGCTTTGCCAACGGAATCGTGCAGCGTGATGCAGCGGGACAGCCGATCACGCTGGGAGGCGCCATGCAGGACATCACCGGCCTGCGCGAGTCCGAACTGCGCTTCAAGGTGGCGTTCCGTGCGAGCCCGCTCGCGGCGTCGATTGCGCGCGTGCGCGATGGATTTTTTGTCGAGGTGAATGACCGCTACGAAACCTGGTTTGGCTGGCCGGCGTGTGAACTGGTGGGCAAGACTACGCGGGAAGTGGGCTTGTGGGCCGATCTTGAGGTGCGCGCTGCCTGGCTGGCGGAGTTGCAGCACCGAGGCAGCACGCTCGACTTCGAAGCCGAATGGGTCTGCAAGTCGGGCGAAAAGCGCTGCGTGAGCCTCTCGGCCGAGCTGATGGATCTGCATGGCGAGCCGCATGTGGTGGCGTTTGCCCAGGACATCACCGAGCGCAAGGAAAGCGCCGCACGCATTGAATTTCTTGCGCACCACGATCCGCTCACCGGCTTGCCCAACCGGGTGTTGTTTCGTGACCGTTTCGAACTAGCCAAGGCCTGGAGCGAGCGCAGCGAGAGCAAGCTGGCGCTGTTGTACCTGGATCTGGACCATTTCAAGCAGATCAACGACACCCTGGGGCATCCAGTGGGGGACCTGCTGCTCCAGCAGGTGGCCCAGCGTCTGTCCAGCACGCTGCGCGACACCGACACGATCAGCCGGCAGGGCGGCGACGAATTTCTGATTGCGCTGACCGACGTGCAGGATGTCGAGGCCGTGGGCCGCATTGCCGGCAAGATCACCGAAGCCCTGGCGCGCCCATTCGACATCGAAGGCCATGAGCTGGCGGCCACGTTGTCGATCGGCATCACCCTGTGTCCCGACGACGGCGCAGACTTCGACACCCTGCTGCAGCGCGCGGATACGGCCATGTACCGGGCCAAGGAGAGCGGGCGCAATGCCTATTGCTTCTACACGAGCGAAATGAATGCCCAGGCGCTCGAGAATCTCAAAATGCGTTCGGCCTTGCACTGGGCCCTGGACCAGCGGGAGTTCGTGCTGCATTACCAGCCGCAGGTGGATCTGGTCAGTGGAGCAGTGATCGGTGTCGAAGCGCTGCTGCGCTGGCAGCGCGGCGACGGCGAACTGGTACCGCCGGGCCGTTTTATCCCGGCGGCAGAAGAGAGCGGACAAATTGTGCCCATCGGCGAATGGGTTCTGCGCGAAGCCTGTGCCCAGGCCATGCGCTGGCAGCAGGCCGGGCTGCCGGAGCTGACCATGGCCGTCAATCTGTCGGCAGTGCAGTTCCGGCGCGGCGATTTGCTCGCCAGCGTGACGCAGGCATTGGAAGAGTCGGGCCTGGACCCGTCGCGGCTGGAGCTCGAACTGACCGAGTCGCTGCTGATGGACGATGTCGAAGCGACGCTGCAAACGGTGCAGCGTTTCAAGGCGCTGGGCGTGAGCCTGTCCATCGACGACTTCGGTACCGGGTATTCCAGTCTGGCCTATTTGCGTCGTTTTTCGGTGGACAAGCTCAAGATCGACCAGTCTTTCGTGCGCGACATCGTGACCGACCCGGAAGACGCCGCCATCGTGCGCGCCATCATCAGCATGGCACGCAGCCTCAAGCTGCGGGTCGTGGCCGAGGGCGTAGAGAGCGCCGAAGTGGCACGCATTCTGAACCTCTACCATTGCCAGGAAGCGCAGGGCTACCATTTCGCCCGCCCCATGCCCGCGCAGGCCTGTGCGGACTGGATGCGCCAGCGAGGCACGCAAGCCTGAGGGGCGCGTGCGGTGCGGGCTTACACGGCTGACGGTCCTTGCGCCCCAACAGTTTCACTGATATTTCGGGCGCCGTACTGCGCCTTTCTTTTTGTCCACCGAATCCATGATGACAGCCGTCCATTCCAAAGAGCCCAAAGAATTTCGCATCCTCTCGCTCAGTGGCGGCGGCTACCTGGGTCTCTACACCGCGGTGGTCCTTGCCGACCTGGAAAAACAGGTGGGAGAACCGCTTGGCCGGCGGTTTGACCTCATCGCCGGTACCTCTGTTGGGGGCTTGCTCGCCATGGCTTTGGCTTTTGAAGTGCCGATGGCGAACATCGTTCAGCTCTTTATCGAACGCGGCGAAGAGGTTTTTTCCTCGCGCAGACTGCCGGGGGGCACCGTCACGCGCCTGCTCGACATGACGCGCTCGGTGCTCGGCCCCAAATACACCGGCGAAGCGCTGCGGCGCGAGATCGCGAAGCATTTCGGGGGCCGCACCATGGGCGACGCCCACCACGCAGTGGTGGTGCCGGCCGTGGATGTGAGTCGCAGCGTCACCAAAGTGTTCAAGACCCCGCACACGCAGGGCTCACTGGGCGACGAGGGCTTGTCGGCTGTGGACGTGACCCTGGCCACCTGCGCGGCGCCGGCTTATTTTCCTTGCGTCAAGGTGGGCGAGCGGCTGTACGCCGATGGCGGTCTGTTTGCGGTTGCGCCCGACCACGTGGCGCTGCATGAAGCCGAGCATTTCATGGGTGCCAAGCTGGCGCGCACGCGCATGCTGTCCGTTGGGACGGCCACCATGGGCTACCAACCGGCAGAGTCTGTCGACGCCGATGCGGGCGCCGTTGGCTGGCTGACCGATGGGCGCTTGATTCTCACCATGATTTCCGTGCAACAGCAGCACGTGGACGCCGTGATGGAAGACCGGCTGGAAGAGCGCTACATGCGCATCGACGCGGATTGGCCGGCCAAGGCCGGACTGGGCATCGACGTCGCGACGCCCGAGGCAACAAAAACCTTGGTGGGGCTGGGAGAAAAATCGCTGGCCCAGCTCGATCGCAAGCGCCTGGCGGCGTTTCTCTGATTCTTAAGTGGGAAGGAAAAGCGCAGGATCGACCATGCTGCGGTTCAGCATGACGCCCCAGTGCAAATGCGGCCCGGTCACGCGGCCGGTGGCGCCCACCGCGCCCACGCGCTGCCCCATATCCACGGCCTCGCCCACCTGCACATCGATGGCGCTCAGGTGGCACACCATGCACAACAAACCGCCGCCATGGTCCAGCCACACGGTGTTGCCGTTGAAAAAATAGTCTCCGGTGTCGATCACCCTTGCAGCCAGGGGCGCGAGTACGGGCGTGCCGGTCGCTGCCGCAATGTCCATGCCGCTGTGTGGATTGCGGGCTTGGCCGTTGAACACGCGGCGCAGCCCGAATGAGCTGGAACGCCGACCCGGGACTGGCACCTGCATTGCCAGGCTGGCCGGCAGCGGGGTACTGAAGGTGGCCATTACGCCCGCCTGATGGGTGCGCTCGCGCTGCCAGCGTGCTTCGTCCTCGGGCGACAGGTCTACCGTGCGCGGGGCCACGCTCAGGCGCTGCTCGCGATACTGCTTGGGCACGATGTCGTAAGTGAGGCTTCGCGTCGCACTCCCAGCGAACTCCACGCGAATGCGGGCCGGGCCGGGCGTTGCCGAAAGCGGGATGCCGAGCACCGCCGTCCAGGCGCTGGCGTCGCCCAGCACGAGCAGCGGCACCTCGCCCGAGCCGTCTGCGGCTGGTGCCAAGGCGCGCGGGCGCAAGGGCGAAGCCCCCAGCGTGAGACGCGCGACGCCGCCCGGAACCAAGAGCGTGCGTGGCAATGGAGCAGAAGCGCGCCCGGCCGCTGCAGCCGGCGCAGACAGAGCCATCGGCAGAGCGAGTCCAGCCAAAGAGCCCAAACTGCGCAGGAGTGCATTGCGCCGCGAGCTCAGCTCGGCGTAGGGCATGGCGAGCGGAAAATATGAGGACATGGCGCGTCAGCCAACCAGCGAAGGCGTAGCTGCAATACCCGCGCGAGCGAAGTCTGCCAAGACACTGCGGGCGAGTTCAGTGCGTGACGAATTCGTAGTTCACGACTTCACTGTCCACCATGTCGAGAATCTCGTTCAGCGCCTCGTCCTCGTCGGTGCTGGCCCAGGTTTCTTCGGGGTCACTGGCGAACAGTGGTTCCACGGTCAGGTCCAAAAAGGTTCCGTTGGGAAGGCGCAGCACCGGCGTGCCCTCGGAGGTGTTGACCAGTTCCCAGTCCTCCGGGACGGACATTTCGAGTTCAAGGGTGACGCGGAGTTTTTTCATGGCATGGGGTCAAAAATGAGGAGGTCAATGACAGGAGGGGTGCAACAAAGTCGCCGTAGGCTGCATCATGCGCTGGATTGGTGTAGGTCTCGTGCTGAACGCCGCACCTTGAATTTTTTGGAAGGATTTGATTTTGCAGCTTGAACTCAAAATTCCGCCCCCAGTGATTGCCGCAACCGTCGCGGCGGGCATGGTGGCGGTAGCGCTCTGGGTGGGGCCGGTGCTGATTTTGCCCATGGCCTTGCGCATGGGTGGCGCGCTGGCGCTGGCTGCCATGGGCGCCTGCTTTGATCTGGCTGGGATATGGGCTTTCCGAAAGGCCAAGACCACGGTCAACCCGATGGCACCACAGCGCAGCGCCAAACTGGTGGCCAACGGTGTCTACCGCATGACGCGCAACCCCATGTACCTTGGGTTGGTGCTTATTCTGTTGGGTTTGGCGTTGTACCTGGCGTCGCCCTGGGCGCTGCTCGGGCCGCTGGCGTTTGCGGCCTATATCACACGTTTTCAGATCTTGCCGGAGGAGCGCGCACTCACCGCGCGCTTTGGCGCTGCCTACACCGCTTACTGCGCCCAGGTGCGCCGCTGGCTGTAGCGCATTGGGGTCGGTCCCCATTTATTGGGCTCTGGCGCGCAGGCCCTGGGCCAGGGCGCCCAGGGCAATGCCGGCCAGTGCCCACAGAAGCATCCAGTTGCCAGTGCCCAGACCCGCAATCGCCGGGCCTGGGCAGACGCCGCACAGGCCCCAGCCGACGCCGAACAGGGCGGCGCCCCGCACGGTGTCGCGGTTCCACACGCTGGCGTGGTGGTGAAAGCGCTCTCCGAGCAGCGGGCGCGAGAACATGCGCGGTGCCAGTTGGTACGCCACCAGCGTGACTCCCATGGCGCCACCCATGACCAGCATCAACCCATAGTCCTGAAAGCGCAGGAAACCCAGCACCACCTCGGGCCGGACCATGGTGGAGACGGCCAGTCCAAAGCCAAACAGTGCGCCCGCCACCAGCACGGTGACAAAGCGTGGCAGGTTCATGCGTTGCGCGCTCATGCCAGCCACCTCGCGGCCAAATTGGTGGTGAGGAAGGCAGTGGCCATGAAAGTGAGCACGGCCAGAAGCGAGGGCCACTGCAGCGAGCCCAGCCCGCAAATACCGTGGCCCGAGGTGCAGCCATTGCCCAGCCGCGCGCCGTAGCCCACCAGGACGCCCCCCAGCAGCAAACGCCACGCCGGCACGTCCGTGGTTTGCGGTCCGCCATGGGCAAGTACCAACCACCACAGGAGCGCACCCAGCACCAGCCCCAGCGCAAAGACCAACCGCCAGTTGCGCGAATCGGTGAACCGGGCTTGCTGAAAGAATGGCCGCTGGACCACGAACGACCAGGTTGATGAAAACACCGTGCTCATACCGCCCACCAGGCCGGTGAGCACAAACAACAGCGCCACGCCGGCGCCAATGAGTACGCCGCCGAGCAGGTAGTGCTGCCAGCCCAGGGGGAAGAGGGAAAGCGTCAGGTCCATGGGGCTGCATTATCTGGGCGGGTCTGCACGCTGCCTACGGGGAGCATGGAAAATGCTGGCATGAACCTCATCCACCTGTTGCAGCGTCAGGCCCGCCTGTCCCCCGATCGCCCCGCCATCTTCGAAGGCAGCGAGCCCTGGGCCAGCTACGGCGAATGGGCTGCGCGCAGTGCCGCGCTGGCCGGGCGCATGCGCGCTGCGGGTCTGGTGCCCGGTGACCGTGTGCTGCTGTTCATGCGCAACCACCCGCGGTACCTGGAGGTGCTGTGCGCCGCCTGGTGGGCTGGGCTGGTGGTGGTGCCGGTCAACGCCAAGCTGCACCCGCGCGAAACCGAATGGATCGTGGAAAACGCCCAGGCGCGCTGGGGTTTCGTGACCGCCGATGTTGCGCCCGGACTGCTGGCTGGGCTGGAGCGGCAAATCGACGTGGAGTCGCCCGAGGCCGATGCCTTGCTGGCGCCAGTGAATGACCCGTGGGCCGTGCACACCGCCGAGCGTGCCCCGGACGACGTCGCCTGGCTGTTCTACACCAGCGGCACCACCGGCCGGCCCAAGGGTGTGATGCTCACGCACCGCAACCTTATGACCATGGGGCTGACGTACTTCATCGACGTGGACCCGGTGGCCTCGCAGGATGCCATTGTTTACGCCGCGCCCATGTCGCATGGCGCCGGGCTGTATGCCATCCCGCATTTGATGGTGGGTGCGCGCCATGTGGTGCCCCAGTCCGGCGGGGTGGACCCGGCCGAGCTGTTTGCGCTGGGTTGGGAGCTGGGCGGCCTCTCGACCTTCGCCGCCCCCACCATCGTCAATCGCCTGGTGGACCACGCGCAGCAGGCGGACCTGGACCAGGAGGCCTGCGCCCGCGCCTTCAAGACCATCGTCTATGGCGGTGCGCCCATGTACGTGGCGGACATTCAGCGTGCGCTCTCGGTCATGGGGCCACGCTTTGTGCAGATCTATGGCCAGGGCGAAACGCCCATGGTGGCCACAGCGCTCTCGCGTGCGCAACTGGCAGACACCGCGCATCCGCGCTACCTGGAGCGCATTGCTTCGGTCGGCGTCGCCCAGACACCGGTGCAGCTGCGCGTGGCCGACGCGCAGGGCTGCGAGTTACCGCTGGGTGAGGTGGGTGAGGTGCTGGTGCAGGGCGACAGCGTCATGGCTGGCTACTGGCAGAGCCCCGAGGCCACGGCCGCGGCCTTGCGCGGTGGCTGGCTGTTTACCGGCGATGTGGGCTGCCTGGATGCAGACGGATTCCTGACGCTCAAGGACCGCAGCAAGGACCTCATCATCAGCGGCGGCTCCAACATCTACCCGCGCGAGGTCGAAGAAGTGCTGCTCACCGCTCCCGGTGTGGCCGAAGTGGCCGTGGTGGGCGCGCCGGACCCTGCCTGGGGCGAACTGGTGGTTGCGTTCGTCGTGCTGCAAGCCGGCGCCGCGACCAGCCCCGAAACGCTTGACCAGCACTGCCTGGCGCAGATGGCGCGCTTCAAGCGGCCCAAGCACTACCGTATGGTGCAGGCGCTGCCCAAGAACAACTACGGCAAGGTGCTCAAGACGGAACTGCGCGAGCAGTGGCTGACATCGACCGAGGCCGTTTCAGGCCTTCGCTGAAAGCATTCGCATCGTTCGCCGACCGTTGCGCGGCGGTGCTTCCAGGGTTTCGGCAGGGGCGCCAAGCGCGCTGCACATGCCATACTTCACCGAGATATTTGGCCAGCCGCAACCCCCATGAAAACCCATATCGGCCGTTTTGAGCTCAAGCGATTGCTGGGGCAGGGGGCACAGGCACAGGTCTGGCTGGCATTTGACCCGCGCCTGGAGCGCGAGGTTGCCATCAAGCAGATGAAGCCGGTGCCCCAGCAAGAGGCGTCTGCCGTCCAGCAATGGCTGCAGGAGGCGCGCAGTGTCAGCCGCCTGACGCACGCCAACATCGTGCCTGTGTTTGAAGCCGATGTGCACGAGCAGCAGCCCTACCTGGTCTTCGAGTACGTGGCCGGTCAGACTTTGACCCAGCGCCTCGCGGCGAAAGGCGCAATGCCCGCTACCCAAGCCGTGCCTATCCTTCAGGACGTCCTCAGTGCCTTGGCCGCAGCCCATGCCGACGGCGTGGTCCACCGCGATCTCAAGCCGTCCAACGTGTTGCTTGACGCCCGTGGCCGCGCCAGAGTCATGGATTTCGGGATTGCCGTGCGCGTTGCCCGGTCGCCCAGCGACGCCAGCCAGCCCGATGCTGCGGGCAGCCCCGGCTACATGGCCCCCGAAGCGGTGCGCGGCGAAGCGATCTCTCCCTTGATGGATGTCTACGGCGCTGGACTCTTGCTCGCCGAGCTGCTTTGGGGCCGGCCCATAAGAGAGGGGCGCGACGTGGCGCACGTGCTGCAGCAGACCGCTGCCGAACCGCTGCAACTGCCGGCGCCGCTGCTCGATGCTCTTGACGATGCCCTGCGAGCCATTGTGCTGCGCGCCACGGCGTTTGACCCAGCCCAGCGCCATGCCGGCGCGCAGCCCTTTTTGGACGCCTTGCTGAAATGGTCAGGCGCGCAACGGGACGCAGCTTCGGAAGATGCTGCCGCCGGAGCCAAGCAGAACAGCACCCTTGAATTTCTGCTTCGCCGCATGCGCAACAAGACGGATTTTCCGGCGCTCTCGGAGTCCATCGGCAAGATTCAGCGCATGGCTTCTTCCGATACGGAAAGCATCAGCAGCGTCACCAACGAAATCCTGAAGGACGTGGCGTTGACCAACAAGCTGCTGCGTCTGGTCAACAGCGCGCACTACGCCCGGGGCGACAGCATCGGAACGGTCTCACGCGCGGTGGTTCTGGTGGGCTTCAACGGCATTCGCAACATGGCGCTGAGCCTCGTGCTTCTGGAACATATGCAGGACAAGGGCAATGCGCACCTGCTCAAGGAAGAATTCTTGCGTGCCTTGATGGCCGGATCGATCGCCTCCCAGCTGGGCAGTACGGCCAAAGAAGGCGAAGAGGCCTTGATTGGTGCCTTGTTCCAGAACCTGGGCCGCATGCTCTCGCAGTTCTACTTTCCGGAAGAAGCGGACAGCATTCGCAAGCTGGTGGCCTCGCCGCGCGAGCCCATTAGCGAAGAGGCGGCTTCCAGCCGCGTCCTGGGCATCGGCTTCGAAGCGCTGGGGCTCGGAATTGCCAAGGCCTGGGGCCTGCCCGAGGGCATTCAGCGCTGCATCGTGCGGCCCCCCGGTTTGCCCCCTGGCCGCATTCCGGACGACGCACTGGAGCGCTTGCGCTGGCGTTCCCGCGCCGGCAATGAAATGGCCGATGCCATGCTGCACGCCGATCCCGACGAGGTCCAGGCACGCCTCAGCCAGGCCGTCCAGACCTATCAGAAATCCTTGGGGCTGAGCGTGGACGAAATGCAGGCGGCCACGGTGACAGCCCGCAAAAAACTCGTCGAGCTGGCGCAGGCCATGGACATCAACGTGCGCCCCAATTCGCGCGCCGCCCAGTTGCTCCAGGGGGCGGACGCTGCGCCAGAGCACGCGCTGGCCACTGCCACCGGGGGGGACGCCCTGGCAGCGACGGAACTGCAGGCCACCCAAAAACTGCCGGTCTCGCTAGGTTCAGATCCACCGGGCAAAGAGCCAGTCTCTCAAACCTTGGCGGCCGGCATCCAGGACATCACCAACGCGATGGTGGAAGAATTCAAGCTCAGCGACGTACTGCGCATGATTCTGGAGACCATGTTCCGCGCGCTGGACTTTCACCGCATCGTGTTCTGCATGCGCGAGTCCAGGTCCGACATGCTCACCGGGCGCTTTGGGCTGGGCATGGGTGTGGAGGGCGTCGTCAAGCAGTTTCGCGTGCCCATGGGCAAGGTCAGTGGCCCACCCGACCTGTTTGCCACCATCTGCGCCAAGGGGGCCGACACCCTGATCAGCGACGCCAGCGCACCGCGCATCGCGGAGTGTCTGCCCGACTGGTACCGCAAGGCGGCCGACGCCCCCACTTTTCTGATCCTTCCGTTGCTGCTAAAAGGGCGTGCGTTCGGCATGATCTATGCCGACAAGGCAGAGCAGGGCAGCCTGGTGGTCGATGAGAAAGAGCTGGCCATGCTGCGCACCCTGCGCAACCAGGCGGTGATGGCGTTTCGGCAATCGTCGGCTTAGGGCCTGCAAGCAGGCCTTGGCCGCCAGGTTCCTGTCGAGGCGCGCGAATGCCCTATGGTGTCCCCATCGCCCGATGGGCTCCATCCGACATTTCTTGTGCTCCTGACCGACTTTTCTCCTTTGGCGTTCCTTGCCACGCTTGAGCCCTGGATGCAGGCGCTCTTCGGCATGGCTGTGCTGTTGCTGGCGGCGATTGCTTTGCGCCTGCTGGCGCTGTGGGTGTTGAAGCCTGTGCTGCGCCGTGTGCGCCAGCGCGCAAGCGCCTGGCCTACGGAAATCCTTCTGCACGATGCAGTGCTTGCACTTTTGGGGCGCATGCTGCCCTGGTTAGTGGTGCAGCGCGGCGTGGACCAGGTGCCGCACCTCAACCCTGCCGCGGCGACGGTGATCAGCAACGTGGCCATGGCGTTCATCGCCATTCTGGCGGTGCGCACGCTGATGGCGATGCTCGACGCGCTGTTGACACTGCAGCAAAGATACAGCGCCGACAAGGGCGACCAGGCTTCGGCCCACAAGGTGCGCTCCATCAAGAGCTACGTGCAACTGGGCAAGCTGATGCTGATGTTGGCCGGCGGCATCGTCGCTGTGGCGGTGCTGATGGACCGCTCGCCGCTCATCGTGCTCTCGGGTCTGGGGGCGATGTCAGCCGTGCTGATGCTGGTCTTCAAGGACACCATCCTCTCGTTCACTGCCGGCGTGCAGCTTTCGTCCAACGACATGCTGCGCATCGGCGACTGGATCGAGATGCCCCAGGTCGGTGCCGATGGTGACGTGATCGACATCGCCCTGCACACCGTCAAGGTGCAGAACTGGGACAAGACCATCACCACCATTCCTACCTGGCGGCTGATGAGCGAGAGCTACCGCAACTGGCGCGGCATGAGCGAATCGGGCGGGCGGCGCATCAAGCGCACGCTGCAGATTGACGCCAGCTCCATCCGGTTTCTGGATACCGCCGATATCACCCGCCTGTCCGGCATTACCGTGCTGCACGAATACATGGAGAACAAGCGCGCAGAGATCGACCGCGCCAACGCCGAAGCCCGCACCACGCTGGGCGAGCGCGGCGACTTGCTGGCCAACCAGCGCCACCTGACCAACATCGGCACCTTCCGCGCCTACGTGCTGGCCTATCTGCGCGCCCATCCCGGCGTGCACCAGGGCATGACGCTGATGGTGCGCCAGCTCCAACCCACCGCCGAGGGCGTGCCGCTAGAGCTGTATTGCTTCACTGCCAGCACCGCCTGGCTGGTGTACGAGGCCACGCAGGGCGACATTTTTGACCACTTGCTGGCCATCCTTCCGGAGTTCGGGCTCAGCTTGTATCAGCACCCGAGTGGCAGTGATTTGCGAAACCGCCTGGGTTCCGGTGCCGCCGTGGAGTAATCAAAAAATATAGCTGCTTACGATTCATACATAAGCGCTGAAGCACTATTTGAGGGTTATTTTTGTAGCGTGCAAGCTTGGCCCGCAGGGCCGGGCGGCGCGATGGCACCCAGGTGCCCTCGCTATGATTTCCGTTCCATGCCCCATTACCTCACCGCCGCCCTCTACCAATTCGTCGATCTGCCCGATTACGCCGCATGGGTCGCGCCGCTGCAGGCCTGCTGCGATACGCACGGCGTCAAAGGCACCTTGCTGCTGGCAGAAGAAGGTATCAACGGCACCATTGCCGGTTCGTCTGAGGGGGTGCATGCGGTGCTGGCCTGGCTGCGCGCCGACCCCCGTCTGGCGGGCCTGCAGCACAAGGAAGCCATAGCCGACGTCCTGCCTTTTTACCGGATGAAGGTGCGGCCGAAACGCGAAATCGTCACGCTGGGGGTGCCGGGGCTCAACCCCTCGAAAAACGCCGGCACCTACGTCAAACCCGCCGACTGGAACGCGCTGATCGACCAGCCCGACGTGGTGCTGATCGACGTGCGCAACGACTACGAAGTGAAGATTGGCAGCTTCGACGGCGCCATTGATCCGCTGACCAAAACGTTCTCCGAACTGCCCGGTTGGGTCGAGCGCGAAGCCCAGCCCGGCGGTGCGCTCGCTGGCACTGGTGGCCAAAAACCGCGCGTGGCCATGTTTTGCACGGGCGGCATTCGCTGCGAAAAATCAACCGCCTACCTGCGCACGCAGGGCTTCGACGAGGTGTACCACCTCGAAGGCGGCATCCTCAAATACCTGGAGACCGTGCCGGCCGAGCACAGCCGTTGGCACGGCGATTGTTTTGTCTTCGACGAGCGTGTCTCCGTTGGCCACGGCCTCGCGCCTGGTCACCATGAACTGTGCCGCTCATGCCGTTGGCCGCTCGGGCCCGACGAGATCGCCTCGACGCTGTTCGTGCGCGGCATCAGTTGCCCTTACTGCCACGGCACGCGCAGCGCGCAAGCGCTGGCGGGCCTGGCCGAGCGGCAAAAGCAGGTGGATTTGGCGCGCCAGCGGGCGCAACCCCACATCGGTGCGCGCATGCCTGGGAAGGTGGGCGAAGGCGCGAACGGTGAAGTGCGGCCGCAGCAGGGGCCACCGCTCGATAACGATGGCGATTGAGCGCGTTGGCGTCAGACGAGTGGCTGGCGCAGGCAAGCCGAAAAAATCGAGTCAAATTGCCTCCCGGCGCTTACCCACAAAGCGCTGACAGCTATCAAATCTGGTGCCTCTACGCGGCAGCTTGATCAAAATCCCAAGGCGAAAGCGCAACGTCCCTCACAGCCCTCACGCCTGCCACACCCCAAACCCCGCAGAGCGCAAGTCGATCCCCACCTCGATCTCCTTGTCCACGGCGTCCTCGTAGCCCATGGGGTTGAAGCCTTCGTACAGGTCTGGCAGCAGGCGCAGGCCGTACTGCGTGACGTAGCGGTTGGCCTGGATGCCGGCCTTGTGCTTGTCGAAGCGCACATCGGGGTCCAGGCCCGTCATGCCCACATACACGCACGGTTTGCCATCGATATAGCCCGGGTTGTTCTTGCGGAACCTGGCCTCCAGCAGCACGTCCGGGTGCAGTTCGACCACATAGACATGGTGGTGAGCGCGGCGGCGGCGGGGCATGCGGCGCAGTGTAATCGTAGCGGCTATTTATTCGTTCAAATAGGCCTCTAGCGCTTATGTAGTAAGCATCAACAGCTATCAATTTTGAATCTTTCACAGCTGGCTGTCTGCCTGGTTTTCGGCGATTGCCCGCTCGTCGAGCAGCTCACCCGCCGCATCACGCGCCAGCGTGCCGGGAAATAATGGGTGGCGCCCCATTGCATCGACCGAATTCCCCAATCCCCCGCACGCCCATGCAGATTCCCCATTTCTATCCAATAGGCACCCCCGGCCAAGCCTGGGGCGACGCTGAGCGTGCCCAGTGGCGTGCGCGCCAGATGCGCCAGCGCAGCTATGCGGACGACGTGCTCACCGCCATCGACGCGCTGCGCAGCCACTTTGATGTGCAGACTTATGGCGAGCTGCGCTATGGCAATGAACATCACGCCCAAGAGCGCTTCTCCCTCATGGCCCTGCGCAGCCGCCATTGGCAGAGCGATCTGCCCAGCGTGTTGGTCACCGGCGGTGTGCATGGCTATGAGACCAGTGGCGTGCACGGCGCGCTGCGCTTTCTGCAAACGCATGCCGCTGGCTACGCCGGCCGGGTGAACCTGCTCGTGGTGCCATGCGTCAGCCCCTGGGGGTACGAGCGCATCCAGCGCTGGAACTTTGACGCCATCGACCCCAACCGCGCGTTCCGCGAGAGCAGCCCCGCGCAGGAATGTGCCGCGCTGATGCGCCTGGTGGCGCCCCTGCATGGCCAGTTTGCCGCCCACCTCGATCTGCACGAAACCACCGACACCGACAAAACCGAGTTCCGCCCGGCGGTGGCTGCGCGCGATGGCACGCCCTTGGAGCCCTGCAGCATTCCCGACGGCTTCTACCTGGTAGACGACAGCGCCAACCCGCAGCCCGCGTTCCAGCAGGCGATCATCGAAGCGGTGGCCCGCGTCACGCACATTGCGCCGGGCGCCGCCGACCACGGCATCATCGGCTCACCCCTGGCCGCCCACGGCGTCATTCGCTATGCCATGCAGAGCCTGGGCCTGTGCGCCGGCATCAGCGGCGCGCGCTACACCACCACCACCGAGGTCTACCCCGACAGCCCCCGGGCCACGCCCGAGCAGTGCATTGCCGCGCAAGTGGCGGCGGTGTGCGCGGGGGTGGACTTTGTCTGCACGCAGGGCAGGTAGCCCTGCGTGAACCGCCCACTGCGCGGTTATTCCTCATCGTCCCCAGGGTCGTCGCCGCGCAGCCGGCGATCGAGTCGCCCGCGCAGGGATCCGGTTTCCTGCAGAAACTGCGAAATGGGTACGGCCGGGGCAAGCCGCAGGCTCGGCGGGAAAAGGCTGCTCATGTAGAGCTCGTTGGACAGCCGCATGCGGTCGAGCCACTGCGCCCCAAGCCACGCCGGCACACCCAACAGCACCACGGCGCCCACTGCCCATGCCAGGCCGGCGCGGCGGCGCGGCAGGACAGCCGCCAGGTGGGCATAGATGCCGGTCGCCAGTACCAGGGAGATCAGCAGGTAGGCAAAGCGCGACAGCGTTTCCCACGAGAAAGCGAAGGCAGCCAGATTCGCAGCCACCTGCATCGCTTCGGCCGCCAGGTACATGGCGCAGGCGATGCGTACGTGGCGCCAGAACTGCAGGCGGCCGTCAAACACCTTGTTCGCAATCGCCCACAGGCCCGACCAGGCGCCCAGCATCACCACCAGGCCCAGCAGCAAGCCGGGCAGCGATTTGAGGTACTTCGAAACCTCGCTCGCCTCCAGCCATGACGAGCCCAGGACCGCAGCCACCATCAGCGCCACCAGCACAACCGTGGTGGCCAGCGTGCGCCATGGAAACTGCGGCAGCGCTTGCTCTTCGGCGATGGCCTTGTCGGCCAGGCGCAGCGCAATGCGGGTGCGGCCGATTTCCAGCGGCGTGCCGTCCGGCCAGTCAAAGCGCTCGCCGTTGCCATGGTGCTTGCGGTGCAGTGTGGCGCCGTTGCGGGTCTCGCATATTTCAACGCTGACCGTGCGCGGCGCGTTCACCGTGCGGTCGATGCGCAGGTGCAGGGGCGCAACGAACGGGTCGTCCAGCACCAGATCGCAGTCCAGCCCCCGGCCCACGGTCATGGGCCAGCGCGTGATGGGCGCGCGCGCCAGCAACGCGCCGTGGCGGTCAAAGGCTTCCATCAGTCCAAGGGTCGGCATCATGGCGCGCCCTCCCAGCGAAACGCCTGCAGATAGCGGTCCGCCAGCTTCAGGCCGTTGTCGAACGCGATTCCGCGCACGTCCAGGCGGGCCAGCACCCCTTGCGTCGATTGGTTGAGGGTCGCGGCCATCACGGTCATGTCGTACAGCCCCGGCAGTTTGCGGTAGGCCGACATGCAGACGACCGCGCGCAGCGGCAGGCTGCCCTGGTCCACATAGCGCTCGGTGCACTCGACGGCCGTCTGGCGGCGGTTGCCACGCTTGAGAAACGGCTCGTTGCCAAAGCTCTGCGAATAGGTCCGGGCGAAACGCGCGGCGCCCAGGGTGGGTGCGTCGTAGGCCTCGTAGCTCAGTCGCACCGTGCCTGTGTTGAAGTCGCCGGCCACCACGTCGCTATCGGCCTGGCACTTGGTGCGTTCCAGGTTCAGCGCGTGAAAGTCCGGGTCGCGCCCGGACCCCCAGCAGCGCGCCAGCGCGTCGTTCGGCACCGGCACCAGGTATCTGCCGTGGCGCTGCTCCTGAAACGGGGTTTGAAGGAAGCGCTCGGTCAGCAGATTCTGGTGCACCTGCAACTGCCGCGTCACTTCGTCGTAAGCCGGCTGGGTGATTGCCTGGGCGTGGGCGGCGCGCTGCACCAGCGCCTGGGCGAATTCGGCCGGAATCAGAAAACTCACCTGTTCGCCGTCGAGCCGCTTGGCCACGTTGACGCCCAGCACCCGCCCTGCATCGTCCACTGCCGGCCCGCCGCTCATGCCGGGATTGAGCGCGCCGCCAAAGAAGATGCGTGGATAAAAACTGCGGCGCACCAGGCCGTTGTAGGTGCCTTCGGTGACCGCAAAACCGATGTCCAGGGGGTTCCCGAGCGAGTAGATGCGCTCACCCTGGGCCATGGCCTCGGCTGCCGGGCGAAACTCCAGCACCGGCGCGGATGCCGTGCGGTTTTTGGCGCGCAGCACGGCCAGGTCGCGCTGAACGTCAAACGCCAGCAGCTCGACCGCGCCTTCCTGCCCATCAATGGTGACGTAGGCGCCGCTGTAGCGCTCGGGCTCCAGTGCGAGCTGGCTCGCCACATGGAAGTTGGTGACGATCAAGCCGTCGGCCGACACAAAGAAACCCGAGCCGATGGACGCCTGGGTGTTGGAGTTGCGCAGCAGCGTGCGGATCTGCACCAGTTTGTCGCGCGAGAGTTCATAAATGCGACGGGCGTCGCGCGACAGCGCCGCAGCCGGCACCGCTGGGGCCACTGGCGCGATGCCCGGTGCGGGCGCCGCAACGTCCTGCGGGCTCCCCGCAGAGCTGGGCACAGCCGCCGCCGCAGCACCCCCCGGGGAGACTACGGCCGACGCGCGAATGGCCGGCGCACTCGTAGCGCTGGCGTTCGGTGGGGTTTGGGAATTTGCCAGGCCGCAGGCCAGCAAAAGAAGTGGGGCGACAAGCCGAAGCGGCCAGCGGGTGGGGAAAGGCATTGCGGCATTTTAAGAAGGCGATGCGGCAGGGCATCCACCAGATTGCGTGTTTTGCGCCACGGCTCCAGTACCTGCCGCCATGGGACTCAGCTGCCACGGCAAATCGTTCTGAACCGAACCATTGAGAACTTCGCCTTGGCTCCGCATCACATTGAAACGGGTCCCTCTGAAATTCTCAATGAAATTGGCCTATAGCGCTTGTCCAACAAGCGCTATTTGCTATTTAAAAGATAGCAAAATGCTGGCTCAGCGCCGCCCGCCCAGCAGCCCGCCGCCGATCTTGAGCAGGTCACTCAGCCCCACCTGGCCGTCACCATCCTGGTCGAGCAGGCTGCCCAGAAGGCCACCCCCCAGCCCGCCTTGCTGCTGCACGCGCGCGTGCTCCTGGCCCAGCACCTGGCCCAGACCCCCGGCGTTCATGCCGCCGCTGCTCATGCGCTGCGCGAGGAACGACATCACGATGGGTGCCAGCATTTGCAGCAACTGCCCGGCATTGGCACCCAGCCCTGTGGCCTGGCCCAGGCCCGCCTCGGCGCGCTGCTGGCTGCCACCAAAAATATGGCCGAGGATGGCCGCACCATCCGGCTGGCCACCGCCCGCATCGCCGCCACCACCCAGCAGCGAGCCCAGCAGGCTCCCCAGATCGTTGCCGCCAGTGTGGTCGCGCTGCAGTGCCCCGAAAAGGTCCATGGCGCCCTGGGGCTCGGCTGCATTGCGCCCCAGCTTGCCCAGCAGCAACGGCAGGGCCGCGCCCACCGCGTCCTCGGTCTGCGCAGGGCTGACGCCCAGTTGCTGGGCCATCTGCTGCAGCGGGGCGCCCTGAAGCTGGGCCATCAGTTCGTCGACAAGAGAAGTGGGAGCGTTCATGGCATGGACCTTTCAGAAAGAGGCGGGGACCGTCAGGCCCTGCAGACATCGTAGCCATGTTGGCGGGAATGCTGCAGGGCACAAAGGCTGGTTGCAGGGATGGGAGGATGGCGCCCCATTGGCCTGTGCATCGGATGGGCGAAGATTTGGGGTCAGCGGGCGCCCACGCCCTAGTCCACCCGGTTGTGGATGTTGGCGCGTTGCCAGCCCTGCGTCGGCAGCTTCAGGCCTTGCGCGGCCAATTGCTCGCGCGCGTGCCGCGTCGCCTCTTTGAGCGCCGCCTCAATGCGGGACTGCTCCGCCGTGCCTTTGCCCGCCTTCACGGGTTTTACGGTTGTGCGAGCGTCTGCAGCTGCAGCCATTTTTTTGAATCCTTCACAGAAGCGCGCCGCGGCGTGCCGGACGCAATGATTTCCAGGGCGCCGCTGGCGTTGTTCAGCACCGTCCAGCTATCGGCCAGCGGCAGGTACAACTCGAAGAGGTTGTGCAGGCTGCGCGCAAAGCGCCGGTGCACATCCGCCGTCGGAATGTCGTGGCCGCCCTGGCGCACGCGCAGCGCAACACGCTGCATCGCCAGCTCTGCGCTGGGCAAGCTGACGTAGAACAGCACCACGCGGTAGCCGCCGGCTTTGCATTGCTGCAAAAACAGCGCAAAGGTGCGGCTCGACAAGGTGCTCTCAAACGCGAAGCTGCTGCCTGATTGCAACGGTGACCAACCGGGGCAAGACACGCTGGATGATCATTGACGAGGCGTTTGACGCCGACAGGCTCATTGAATTCCTGCAAGCCTTGATCAAGGATGCAAGTAAAAAAGTCTTTCTGATTCTGGACAATTTGCGTGTGCATCACAGCAAACTGGCGAAGGCTTGGGTGAGCGAACATCAAGATGATTTGAGCTGTTCTACCAGCCCAGCTACAGCCCTCAGCTCAACCCAGAGGCGCGGCTCAATGCGGACCTGAAACAAGAGATGGGCAAGCGCGTACCGGTCAGGACCAAGGCCAAGTTACGCGAGGCCGCGAATGATCATATGGCGATGCTGGAGCAAAACCCTGAACGTGTTATTGGCTACTTCCAGGATCGTCGCGTTCGCTACGCGGCTGAATACTTCACAGGGCCGAATCAATAGCTTAGGCCTTGGTCAAACGTCCCAGCATGAAGAACTCGTCGTTGGGTCGCAGGTTGACCATATTGGCAAAACGGTTGGACAGGCCAAAAAACGCGCTGACGGCGCCGATATCCCAGATGTCTTCATCACTGAAACCGTGCTCCGCCAGAAGCGCAAGGTCGGCATCGCCAACGGTTTGCGCGCTTTGCGAGACCTTCATGGCGAAATCCAGCATCGCGCGCTGGCGCGGCGTGATATCGGCCTTGCGGTAGTTGGTGGCAACCTGATCGGCGATCAGCGGGTTTTTTCCGCGAATGCGCAAAATGGCGCCGTGTGCCACCACGCAGTACTGGCATTGGTTGCCCGCGCTGGTCGCAACCACGATCATTTCGCGCTCGGCCTTGGTGAGGCCGCTTTGTTTTTCCATCAGGGCATCGTGGTAGGCGAAGAAGGCGCGGAACTCGTCCGGACGGTGCGCCAGCGCCAGAAACACATTGGGCACAAAGCCCGATTTTTCCTGTACGGCCAGGATGACATTGCGAATGTCTTCCGGCATGTCCTTAATTTCAGGCACGGGGAAGCGGCTAACGGGAAAGGTCGCCATGGTGATGACTCCGGGTTAAGTTGAAAGGATTCAAAGGACGGTGCGTTTAAAACGGCGGTACGCTTATCGGTTCACATCAACCACCACGCGGCCCCTGACCGTGCCGGCCATCAACTCAGCGGCTTTGCTGATGGCCTCGTTCAGACTGATCGCGGTGGTGATTTGCTCGATGTGGGCCGGGTTCAGGTCGCGCGCCAGCCGCTGCCAGGCTTCGCGCCTGTCAGCCATCGGGCATTGCACGCTGTCAATACCGACCAGTGTGATGCCGCGCAAGATAAAGGGCGCCACGCTGGCGGGAAGATCCATGCCTTGCGCCAGGCCACATGCCGTGACGACACCGCGGTAGCGGGTGGCGGCGCAAACATTGGCCAGGGTGTGGCTACCAACGGTGTCAACCGCGCCAATCCACCGTTCTTTGGTCAAAGGTTTGCCAGATGCGTTCAGGCTGTTGCGGTCAATGATTTCCGCGGCGCCAAGCGATGTGAGGTAATCGGCCTCCTGCGCCCTGCCCGTGCTTGCCAGCACCCGGTAGCCGAGCTTGGCAAGCAGGCTGACGGCCACGCTGCCCACACCACCGGCAGCGCCGGTCACCAGGATATCCCCCATGCCGGGCTTGATGCCCTGGCGCTCAAGCGCCATCACACACAGCATGGCGGTGTAGCCTGCCGTGCCAATCGCCATGGCCTGCGCGGGCGTGAAGGCGGCGGGCAAGGGCACCAGCCAGTCGCCCTTGACGCGCGCACGCTGTGCCAGGCCGCCAGTGTGGTTCTCGCCCACACCAAAGCCGTTGAGGATCACCTTGTCGCCGAGTCTGCTGCCCGCATGTTCGCTGCTGACAACGGTGCCGACCAGATCGATGCCGGGCACCATGGGAAACTGCCGGACAACAGGTCCCTTGCCGGTGATGGCCAGACCGTCTTTGTAGTTGAGCGTGGAGTAATCCACTTGCACCAGCACGTCGCCGGGCGACAGCAGCGAATCGTCAATTTGCTGGACAGCGGAGCGATAACCGGCTTCGTCCTTGTTGATCACGATGGCATTGAACATCTTTTTCCTATGAAATTTTTTTGAACTGAATGAACAAGCTGGATTGCCTCTTCGCACTGCCACGACATCACATGGCAGGGCAAAGAAAAAAGCTGACAAAAAAGATGGCGTGTGGGTTAAAGAGAAGCAGTCTGGTTTCAGACGGCTTCCAGCAAGCCTTCGAAGGTCATCAGAATCGGGTTGTCGCCCGTGACCAGGCGGCCCGATCCAACCGCGCCATGCAAGTCCACGGCAACGATGTCCATCTCGCTCGCGGCGCCGGCGTCATCAGCGCATCGGATGTTGCTGTGAGTGACCAGTATTTCAGCCGCATAACCTTCAACGGGTGGCGCATCGGTAAATCGTGCGCCAATCAAGCTGGCCACGCCGCCGTGCAGCACCGCGCGCTGAAAGCCCGCCGCACGCCCCACGTCTTCAAGCGCCACCGTCAAGTCCTGGTTCGGCGCCAGGCGCACCGCAAGGCCGCGTTTGGCATCTTTGCCTAGAGAGATGCCGGTTGCTTTCGGCATAAACAGGCTAAAGCCGGTTTCGGAATCGGGCTGTACTTCAAAACGCGCGCCAACCATGCCTCCTCCTTGCACCCGCATCGGGCTGCTCACCACGACGGAATCCGACAGCACATGGCCACAACCGCGCCGGCCATCGGCTTCGAACCACGTGGCATGGCAATGAAAAAATGGTTTCCCATCTTTCAGGCCCAGGGTGCCGGTGGCGGTTTCCAGGCGCACGCCGCCCTCGGGCTGATAAGTCTGGCTGTAAAAAGCCGCATGGTCTTTGTCTGGCGGCGGCGATGGGATGACGTACAAAAAAGGCTCAAAGCTGCCCCCTGACAAGGTCAGGCAGGCCGACTCGATGCCATGGTTTTGCATCAATGCGGCCAGACCGCTTATCAGGTTTGTGCCCGCCGGCAGCATGGCGTCCAGAGTGACGATGCCAACCGGCACCGCCAGAGCGCGTGCCACGGCGAGTTTTCCTGGCTGACGAATCAAGCGCATGGGCTCTGACGCTTCAGGCCTGTCGGGCGAGACGGCCTGGGGGCCATTCGACACATCCTTCGCGCCCTCCGCCTGCTCCAGCAGGCCTCGAAGCTGCATCTCCTCTTTCACCAGCTTTTTGGTGACTTTGCCGTATCCCGAGCGCGGCAGCGCATCCCAGAAATAGACCTTGCGCGGCATCTTGTAGCGCGACACCTTGGGCTCAAGCCATCCCAGCAACTCTTCAGCGCTCAAGGCCATACCCGGTTTGATCACACACACGGCAACGCCGACTTCGCCCCAGAGCCGGTCAGGGACACCCAGCACAGCGGCTTCGGTGAGGGCGGGATGCATCAGAAGTTTTTCTTCAATCTCACGCGGGTAGATGTTCGAGCCGCCCGAGATGTACATGTCAGAAGCGCGTCCGGTGATGTACACAAAACCTTGCGCATCGATGTGGCCCAGATCGCCCGTCAGAAACCAGCCATCCCGGAAGGCTTTGGTGTTCGCCTCGGGGTTGGCGTAGTAGCCGGCAAATACCGCCGGTCCCGCGACGCAGATCTCGCCCTGCTCCATGGGCTTGAGTTCGTGGCCTTGCGCATCCTGAATCGACACCTGCATGCCGCAGCGTTCAAAACCGCAAGTGCCTGGACGCCCCAGCGCATCGTCTTCGCTGTGCAGCTCGGGCGGCAGCACGGTGATGGCGCCGGTGACTTCGCCCAGTCCGAAGTACTGAACGATGACCTTACCCAGCTTGAGCAGAATCGTCTTCTGATCCTCACGGTACATCGGCGCGCCGGCATAGATAACGTAACGCAAAGAGCTGTGGTCATGCGTGTCGACGGCGGGGTGCTCGATCAACATTTTCAGTATGGTCGGAACCGTGAACATATTGCTGACCCGGTGTTTTTCAACCAGCGTCCAGGCATCTTCGGGGTCCAGTCTGTCCGTCGGCATCAGGATGCTGAGAGCACCTCGAGCTACCTGTGTCAAGGCGTGAACACCGGCCCCGTGCGACAGCGGCGCCACAACCAGCGATGCATCGCGCTCGGTCGTGCCGGGCATCAGGTCGCACAGATGATTGTTGACGACAAAAGCCATCTGTCCATGCGTCAGCACCGCCGCCTTCGGCAAGCCGGTAGTACCCGACGTGAAGAAGAACCAGCACGGGTCGTCGTATCCCACGCTGCACATGGGCGCTTCGGCCTGCGGATGCGCCTTGATCAGTGCGTCAACACTGGTCTCGCCAAACGGCTGCTTGCCGGCTTGCGCCGCGGTGCAGATCAAGCGCTCAACAGATTTCGCGCCAGCCATGACGGCCTCGGCGTGCTCGGGAAAATCGGCGTGGCAAATAAAGAGCTTGGTTTTCGCGATGTTGGCGAGTTGCACCACATCGCCCGGCATCAGGCGAAAGTTGGTGGGCACAAAAACGGCGCCTATGCGAAAGATGGCATAGGTCAACTCGAACAGCTCATTGGTGTTTTTGGAATGCACCAGCACGCGGTCGCCATGTCCTATGCCCAGCGAGGCAAGACCAGCCACCAGCGAGGCGATACGCGCTTCGCTTTCACGCCAGGTCCACTGCAGCTCACCCCAGACCAGCGCCAGACCATTGGGGTGGCGCCGTGCGGCCTGGGTCACAAAATGCGCAAGATTCATCACCCTGCGGCCTTGCATCTGCAAGGCGCTGCCAGCTTGTTGAGCGCTCATTTGACGCGTTCCAGAATGGAGACGTAGTTGGCCACTGCCGCGCCGCCCATGTTGAAAACACCCGCCAAACCGGCGTTGGGGATCTGCATATCACCGGCCTCGTTCATGAGCTGCATGCAGGCCATCACGTGTTGTGAAACACCGGTCGCGCCAATCGGGTGGCCTTTTGCTTTCAGCCCTCCCGAGGGATTGATGGGCAAGCTACCGTCTTTGCGGTTGATGCCTTCACGCGCGACCTTCCAGCCTTCGCCGGGTTTGGCCAGCCCCATGGCTTCGTACTCGATCAACTCGGCAATGGTGAAACAATCGTGCGTCTCCACCAGGTCCAGATCGGTGACGGCGATGCCGGCTTGCTTGAGCGCCTGAGCCCAGGCCTGGCGCGCGCCTTCGAAGGCTAGGATGTCTCGGCGGGAGATGGGGAACATGTCGTTCTTCTGCGCCCTGGCGCGAAAGCCGATGGCACGCTGCAGGGTGCGCGCGGTTTCTTCGTCGGCCAGCACGATGGCGGCTGCGCCGTCGGAGACCATGGAGCAGTCGGTGCGGCGCAAAGGGCCATCGTTCAGGTACGGATTCTTGTCAGAGACCGTGTTGCAAAAATCAAAACCAAGATCCCTGCGCACATGGGCAAAAGGATTGGACACACCGTTGAAGTGGTTCTTGGCGGCAATCATTGCCAGCTCTTCGCTGTGGTCGCCGTAGCGTTCGAAGTACTGTGCCGCAATGTTGCAGAACAGGCCGGCGAAACCGCCCTGGACATGGCCTTCTTCCTTACGATAGGAGCCGCACAGAAGAATGTCGCCGACTTCGGCGGTGGGTTTTGCGGTCATCTTTTCCGCGCCAATCACCAGAGCAATCTTTCCGCGCCCGCTTTCGATGAAGTCCATTGCGGTGTACAGCGCTGCAGTACCGGTGGCGCAGGCATTCTCCGTATGAACCGCTGGCACGTGTTCCATGCCGGGGATGGCGGTGCTGAGCAGACCACCTTCAAAACCCTGCTTTGAAAAGCCGTTGTTGAGCACGCCGACTGCGGCCATATTAACGTCGCTGGCCTTGATACCCGCGTGTTCCAGCGCTGCATTGCCAACCATCGAGAAAAGATCTTCGATGTCGAGCACGTCGAGTTTGCCGAAGGGCGAATGAGACCATCCGACGATGGTGGCTTTGGATGTCATGAAATTCTCCGGTGGAGTGGTAAATGAGAAATTGAAGCCGCAAGGAGCTAAAGTGACGAATTTTTGGCGGCACGCTTGGCAGGCGCCTTACGGGTGGAGCCCGGCGCCGGGGTGGTTTGCGCGGAGGCAGACACCTGGGAGCGACCAGCATGTTCGCGCTTGGACAGCGCCGATTCGAGAAGCTTGACTTCGGCCAGCAGCAGCGGCCCCAGCTCTGCCTCCCGCTCGGGTTGCAGGCGCGACTCGACCGTGGCCACCGTGAGCGCCGCGACGGGTTCACCGCGCGGGTTGCGGATAGCCGCTGCGATGCCCCATGACCCGGCAAACACCAGACCGGGGTTGAGTGCCCAGCCCGTGCGCCTGGTCCGCGCGATACGCTCGTGGATGCCATCAATGTCGGCACTGGCATACGATTGACCGATGGTTTGGCGGTTCGCCGCCAGCGCGATATCGATCTCGGCGTCACTCAGTGCGGACAGAATGGCCAGACCGGCAGAGCCAGCGGCCAGAGGCAAACGATCCCCGGGTTTCAGAACATGTGTCCGGATCGGGTGGCCGCCCTCCTCGCGGTGCAGGCACAGCGTCGCAAAACCTTGGCGCACATTCAGGAAGGTGGTGTCGTGGGAGATCTGCGCCAGGTGGCGCAGGCTGTCTATCGACAACTGGTGAATCCCCCAGCGTTCGTTCGACATCTGGCCCAGCGCATAGGTTTCGACGCCCAGGTGGTAATGCTTGCTGTGGTTATCCTGACCAATCAGCCCGGCCTCCATCAATGCCAGCAGCATGCGCCGCACCGTCGGCTTGGAAAGTGCGGTCAGTGTCACCAGCTCGGACAGGCTCGCCTCACCCAGCACGCCCACGTGCCGCAGCAGCAGAACCGCACGTGAAATGGCCTGGGTGCCGCCGACTTCGCTGGTCGCCACTTTGGATCCAATATTCATTTCAGAAAACCTATCGAGAACCATGGCACCAGCGCGATGATCACCGTGCCGATAAAGAGCGCCAGCAGATAACCCCAGATGGGGCGTATGCCTTCGGCAGGGTCAACGCGGCCAATGGCGCAAGCGGCGTAATAACCCACGCCGAACGGCGGCGCAAAAAGCCCGATGCCCATTGAGAGAATCACGACCATCGCGTAATGCACTTCGTGGATGCCAACCGCGTGCGCAATCGGAAAAAGCAAAGGGCCAAATAGCACGATGGCCGGAATGCCTTCGAGCACCGATCCCAGAATGATGAAGGCCAGGATGGACACCGCCATGAAGGTGGCCGCACCGCCCGGCAGGCCGGTCATGGCCTCTGCCAATGCGCGCGAGAACCCCGATTGCGTCAGGCCCCAGGCCATTCCGGTCGCGGTGCCGATGATCAGCAGAATCGCGCCCGCCAGCGAGGCGGTGTAGATCAGCATCGGCTTGAGCTGCTTCCAGTCGAACTGGCGGTAGATCAGCAGGCCCGCCAGCACCGCATAGACGATGCCGATGGTGGACACCTCCGTGGCTGTGGCCACGCCTTCAACCACCGCAGCGCGAATCAAGAAGGGAAGCGCAATGGATGGCAGGGCGATGACCAGCGTGCGGCCGACAATACGCAGGGGCGCGCGCCGGGCATCGCCGATGTCTTCGCGCCGGTAGCGCCAGCCGACCACAAAACATAGCAAAGTTGCCAGCACCACGCCAGGCAGCAAGCCCCCTGTGAACAGCGCCGCGATCGACACGCCGGTGACAGAGCCTATCGTGATCAGCACCAGACTGGGCGGAATGGTCTCCGTCTGTGCGCCCGTGGCAGACAGCAGCGCCACCAAGTCGCCAGGCTTGGCGCCACGCTTTCGCATCTCCGGAAACAGCACCGGTGCAATCGCTGCCATGTCAGCCGCTTTAGAGCCTGAGATGCCCGAGACCAGATACATGCCCGCCACCAGGACATAGTGCAGACCGCCGCGCACATGGCCCAGCAGGCTGGCGAGAAAGGCAACCATCGCCTTGGCCATGCCGGTCATCTCGATCAGCAAGCCCAGAAAGACAAACAGCGGCACCGCCAGCAGGATCAGGTGCGACATGCCTTCGTCCATCCGGCCTATCAGCACCATCATCGGCGTGGTGGTGGCCAGTCCAAGATAACCCACAGTGGCCAGACCAAAAGCAAACGCAATCGGCACGCCGGCCAAGACACAAGCAGCAACACCTCCGACAAAAAATATCAAAAGGTTGTAGTTGCCAAGCTGGCGAAAGATCGGCGCACCCAGCCAGAACAAGGCGACGATGAGTGCCAGCCCGCCCAGCGTTGCCGCGAGCACGCGCATCGAACCGGCCGAAGCCAGGCGCAACACTGAAAACACCAGCATCAGCGCAAGCCCTATTGGCAATGCCGCCGTGCGCCACGCATTCGAAATACCCAGAGTCGGCATGGTGATGAACACCTCGTCCCGGGTGAACTCGATGGCTGGATGCAGGGTGAAGGCCAGAAAGGCGAACGCAGCGCCGACCGCGACCACATCGAGCACCGCGCGCCGGTGCGGCGTCAACATGCCGACGATGGCGGTCATGCGCATGTGCTCGTTGCGTCGAAATGCAATCACCGAGCCCAGCATGGCGAGCCACAGAAACAGGACGGACGCCAGCTCGTCCGACCAGACCAGGGGCTGGTTGAACACGTAGCGCGAGACGATGCCTGATAAAAGGAGCAGGATCTCGGCCAGCACCAGCAGGGCTGCAACACCCTCGGTGAGCGAACCAAAGACCTTGTCCAGCCACGCGACGGACCGGCTCCATCGCGCGGGTGAAGCAGCCCTCTCAACTGGGGGCAGTGTTGCTGCGGAGTGCATTGCTCAGCACTCAAGCCAGTTTGCCAACAGCGCGTTCCAGCAAGCCAAAGGCTTCGTTGCCGTACTTGCCTTTCCATTCAGAGTAGAAGTTGGCGTCGCGCAGTTTGGCGCGGAAAGCACTGATATCGGGCTGGTTGAAGATCATGCCCTTGGCGGTCAGCTCTTGCTGGACATGGCTGTTGAGTTTGGCCATGTCGTCGCGTTGCTTCAATGCAGCTGCATTGAGGTTGCGGCTGACGATCTCCTGCAGATCTTTGGGCACACGTTCCCATGCGCGGCGGTTGGCCAGAAACCAGAATCCGTCCCACATGTGATTGGTCAACGAGCAATACTTTTGCACCTCATAGAGTTTGGAAATCTGGATCAGGACCAGCGGATTTTCCTGGCCCTCGACGATTTTGGTTTGCAGTGCCGAATAAAGTTCGTTGAAGTTGATGGAGGTCGGTGCAGCTTCCAGTGCCTTGAACATGGAAATGTGCAAGGGCGACGGCGGCACGCGCAGCTTCATGCCCTTGAAGTCGGCGGGCGTGACGATGGGTTTGGTCGAGGTGGTGGTCTGGCGGAAACCGTTGTCCCACATTTTGTCCATCGCCACCAGATTGGCCGCCGCGATCTGTTTGCGCACATAGGCACCCAGGTCGCCGTCCATGGTGTTCCAGACCGTGGCGTAATCCGGAAAAGCAAAACTCATGTTGTTGATGGACGCGGCAGGCACCAGGGTGGACAGAATCAGTCCCGACATGGTGAAAAACTCGACGCCCCCAGAGCGCAACTGGCTCAAGGTGTCGGTGTCGTTGCCCAACTGATTGTTCGGAAAGATATCAATCTGGAAACGTCCCTTGCTCTCGGCCTTGATGGCTGCCGCAGCTTCGGTTGCACGCACATTGAGTGGATGCGTGGCAGGCACGTTGTTGGCGAACTTGTAGGTGAATTCGGCCTGCTGAGCACCTGCAACGAGCGGCACACCAACAAGGCTACCAGCAACTGAGGCAGAGCCCGCTAAAAGCAAGCTACGGCGAGATAGGTTCATTTTGTCTCCTTGCGCCTTGCGAGCGCCGGTTAATTGATTACAGATCCACAATATGGACCTAAGCTTGCTGTCGCTGCTCCATATTGCTTTTCAAACTTTATCTCTGTTACTGGCCATTTGCAAGTGCCAATCTGAACCATTTTCTGTTTATTGTTTGTTTTTTTACTTTATACGGTCCACATTGTGATTTTTGTATTTCGGAAGAACGTGACCGGTCTTTTCGGCATCGTGACCGGCGATTTCTGGAACGTGAACGGTCATTTCGGTGACGTGACCGACGGGCCTTCTGCAGTTCCTTGAACGAGGTCTGATCGGCTCGACGGTCGGTGCTGACGTTGCGTATGAACCAGCCGCTGGGCATAGGCTCGCGCCTTTTGGGGCCGGGAACTGAACCGCCCCGGGTTTGAGGAGGCTCTTTTCTTTGAGAGGCTTGAGCCATGAGCAAGAAGTCGAACCAGTTTTCACCCGAGGTCCGCGAGCGCGCTGTTCGCATGGTGCGTGAGCACCGGGGCGAGTACCCCTCGCTGTGGGCCGCCATCGAATCCATCGACCCAAGATCGGCTGCGTGCCCCAGACCCTCAACGAATGGGTCAAGCGCGACCAGATCGATACCGGCGTGCGCGATGGCATCACGACATCCGAACGTGAACAGATGAAGGCGCTGGAGCGCGAGGTCAAAGAACTGCGCAAAGCCAATGAGATCCTCAAGCTGGCCAGCGCGTTTTTTGCCCAGGCGGAGCAGGGCCGCCGTCTGAAGTCCTGAGGGAATTCGTCGACCAGCATCGACAGGCCTACGGGGTCGAGTCGATCTGCAAGGTGTTGCAGATCGCCCCGTCAGGCTATTGGCGTCATGCTGCCCATCAGCGCAATCATCAACTGCGCTGCCCGCGCGCCCAACGTGACGACACCCTGGTGCCGCACATTGAGCGCGTCTGGCAGGCCAACATGCGGGTCTATAGCGCCGACAAGATCTGGAAACAGATGAACCGCGAAGGGCTGTCCATTGCCCGCTGCACGGTGGAGCGGTTGATGAAGCGCCTGGGCTTGCAGGGCGTACGCCGCGGCAAGGTGGTGCGCACCACGATCAGCGACACGAAGGCGCCGTGCCCGCTGGACCGGGTCAACCGTGTGTTCAAGGCCGAGCGGCCCAACCAGCTATGGGTCTCTGACTTCACCTACGTTTCAACCTGGCAGGGCTGGCTGTATGTGGCCTTCGTGATCGATGTGTACGCACGGTGCATCGTGGGCTGGCGGGTCAGCAGTTCCATGCACACAGACTTTGTTCTGGATGCCCTGGAGCAGGCGCTGTATGCCCGGCAACCCGAGCGTGATGGCGCCTTGATTCACCCTTCCGACAGGGGATCGCAATACGTCAGCATCCGCTACAGCGAGCGGCTCGCAGAAGCTGGCATTGAGCCCTCGGTGGGCAGCAAGGGAGACAGCTATGACAACGCCCTAGCCGAGACGATCAACGGATTGTACAAGGCTGAGGTGATTCATCGCCGGTCCTGGCCCACCCGCGAATCGGTCGAGCTGGCCACACTGGAATGGGTGTCCTGGTTCAACCATCACAGGCTGCTCGGATCCATCGGGTACATACCGCCTGCAGAAGCTGAGGCAAACTACTATCGGCAACTCGCCAGTCAGGCCTCCATGGTGGAGGCCTGACTTAAACCAACTGGCCTCCACGGAAACCGGGGCGATTCACCTTAAGACGCTTCCATTCCTCAGGGGATTCCAGGTCCCGTCCTGCATTCCTGTGCATGCCCCGAGCGAGCATTTCTGCCAGTCTTGCTTGGGCTTGACTGGCGGGCTCTGGTGACGCATTGAGTGTATTCACGCAGCGTGTGCACATACCGATATGCTCAGTCGTGAATTTCAGCGCCTTGAATGTATGGCGACATATGCGGCACTCGGACAACTGACGTCCCTACAACATCCGCCCGTTCCAGCACCAAACAACCTGACCCGACAGATCAACGTGATTGTCATTGAGCACATCCGTGGTCTTAACGATAGAGTTGTCGCTACTGATTTCGACTTCCCTATTGATGCGCTGCCAGAGGCGTTTGAAGCGGATGGGGTCGTTGCTGACCATACGGTATTCAATGGCGAGCTGGAACCACGCCTTGCGCCTGTTTCGCCGCTTGTGCCAAACGCACAAAGCTCGAACACTGTTCCACCCATTGCAATCTCTGAAGGTGGCTGAGCTGACCAAAAGCGCGCAGGCGTTCGTCGCTGACCAGATAGGTACGCTGATCGCGGGCCGAGAGCCACCGCTGCTGGATATCTGCGTTGGCGGTGTTGACCAGGGCTGAAGGGTTCGTCATGGTGGAATTGCGCCGGGCTTGTCGATGCGGTGCAGGTGTTCGATGTCTGACAAGTCGATGGGTCTGCCTGCACTTTGCTTGAGGGTGATCAGGTCGTCAATGGTGGCCAGGACAACGGGAACGCCGGCAACATCCAATTTGATCGCCCGTTGGCACATTGCTGCCGGGTCAATGGGTGGAAACAACAGAATATCAAGGCTCACGCCCGCCGGGCCACCGCCGTGTAATGAGAATGCCTGCAGGTTGCGATGGGCATGCCATTCCTTGAGCGTGTCGATCTGGGTCTATGTTTCCAGCGGCACAGGAAGCATGGGTTTGAGGTCCAGCTCTTGCGTTGTCAATACGAGCTGCTGCATGTTTTTGGGCGACACCACCACGCTGATGTCAATGTCCATTGGTGTTGCGCTCGACCCCGTGCAGTGCCACGGCCAGTCCGCCGATCAGCACATATTCGACCTCGTGGCGGTGCAGTGCGGCGAACAGGTCGAGGTAGAACATGGCGTTGCCGAGTTTCTTGTAGAGCCTACTTGCCCCAACTGTCCTTCAACCCCACCGCCAAGTTAAACACCGGCTTCGTACCTTGCACATGATCCACCCGATCCGCCACAAAGTAGCCATGCCGCTCAAACTGAAACTTGTCGTCCGGGTGGGCCTGCGCCAATGACGGCTCCACGATGGCGGTGACTACCTTCAAGCTGTCCGGGTTCAAACTCTCAAGAAAGTCTTTGCCGCCCGCATCGGGTTGGGCATCCAGAAACAGCCGGTCGTACATGCGGACTTCGGCCTGCACGCCATCCTGCACGCCCACCCAGGTGATGGCGGCCTTGGCTTTCACGCTGTCGGCGCCGGGGGTGCCGCTCTTGGTGCCGGGGATGACGGTGGCGAGCACTTCGGTGATGTGGCCGTCGGCATCCTTGTTGGCGCCGGTGCATTCAATGACATAGCCGCCTTTGAGGCGCACCTTGTTGCCCGGAAACAAGCGCTTGTAGCCCTTGGGCGGCACTTCTTCGTAGTCGGTGCGTTCGATCCACACTTCTTTGCCGATGGTGAAGTGGCGTGTGGGCGATTCGACTCCCTCGGGCGGGTGGGGCAGGGCGGGCTGGGTGCAGGGCTCCAGGTGGCCGGCGCCGAAGGCTTCGTCCCAGTTGGTGAGCACGAGTTTGACGGGGTTCAGCACGGCCATGCCGCGGTGGGCTTTTAGCTCCAGGTCTTCGCGCAGGCACCCTTCGAGCGTGGCGTAGTCAATCCAGCTGTCGCTCTTGGTGACGCCAATGCGCTCGGCAAAGGTCTGGATGGAGGCGGGCGTGTAGCCGCGCCGGCGCAGGCCGACGATGGTTGGCATGCGCGGGTCGTCCCAGCCGCTCACCTTGTGGTCGTACACCAGTTGGGCGAGTTTGCGTTTGCTGGTGATCACGTAGGTGAGGTTCAGGCGGGCGAACTCGTACTGGCGCGGGGGCGGGGCGCTGAGCAGTTTTCCTTCGATGAGGCGCTCCAGCAGCCAGTCGTAGAAGGGGCGCTGGTCTTCAAATTCGAGCGTGCACAGGCTGTGGGTGATCTGCTCCAGCGCATCTTCAATCGGGTGCGCGTAGGTGTACATCGGGTAGATGCACCATTTGTCGCCCGTGTGGTGGTGCGTGGCGCGGCGGATGCGGTAGATGGCTGGGTCGCGCAGGTTGATGTTGGCGCTGGCCATGTCGATCTTGGCGCGCAGCACCATGCTGCCGTCTTCATGCAGGCCGCGCTGCATTTCACGAAAGCGCGCCAGGTTTTCTGCCGGGGTGCGGCTGCGAAAGGGGCTGTCCACGCCGGGTTTGCTGAAGTCACCGCGGCTGAGGCGCATCTGCTCGGCCGTTTGTTCGTCGACATAGGCGTAGCCGGCTTCGATCAGGTACTCGGCCGCGCGGTACATGAAGTCGAAGTAGTCGCTGGCCTGGTACGGTTTGTCGTTGCCCGGTTGGCTCCAGTCAAAGCCCAGCCATTGCACCGATTCGATGATGCTGTTGACGTACTCGGCGTCTTCTTTTTCTGGGTTGGTGTCGTCAAAGCGCAGGTGGCACACGCCGCCATAGTCGCGTGCCAGGCCGAAGTTGATGCAGATGCTTTTGGCGTGGCCAATGTGCAGGTAGCCGTTGGGCTCGGGCGGGAAGCGGGTGCGGATTTTGGCTGGGTCGGGCGCGCCTGCGGCCTGGTGGGCGGCGTCGCCGGGGCTGCCGGCCCAGCGGCGGGCGGCGTAGCTGCCTTTTTCGAGGTCGCTCTCGATGATCTGGCGCAGGAAATTGCTGGTTTTGGTGGCGTCCGCAGCGTTTGCGGCGGGCGTGGATGCGGGGGCGGTGGGGGTCATAGCGGGCATTTTAGGCGGCGCATTCGTGCGGTTTTACGCATGGAAACAAGCAGTTGTACGCACAGACACACTTTAGACGTGCTTTCGTGCCATCCTTTCAGGCATGTGGCGCGTTAAAGCGTCTAAGGGCTGGCAATGGCAGCCAATCTGTTTAACCAGGAGATGCATATGTTCAAGACCGTTTTCAGTAAGCTCGCCGTGGTCGGCATCGGGTTTGCGCTGGCGGCCTCGGCCGGTGTAGCGCAGGCGCGCGACAACGTGAACTGGTCCGTGGGTATTGGCGTTCCGGGCGTGGTGGTGGGGGCCAGCAACGGCTACCCGGCCTATGGGTACAGCGCCCCGGCCCCGGTGTATTACGCACCGCCCCCGACGTACTACGCCCCGCCGCGCCCGGTGTACTACGCTCCGCCGCGCCCGGTGTACTACGCCCCGCCGGTGGTGTATTCGCCACCGCCCGCGTATTACTACCGTGACCGCGGCTACTACCGTGACCGCGACGACTACCGCGGCCATGGCCACCGCCGCCATGGGCGCGACCGCGACTGATGTCGTGTAGCGGCGCGCAGGGCTCCCCATGGGGCCGGGCGCGCCGCATAATTTGCGCTTCGTCCGCTTGCGCGTCGGTTTGCCTACAGCAGAGCCGGCCGCGCCCAGCCTGAAAGCGCATTTGTGTCCACTCTTTTCGTTCTCAACGGCCCCAACCTCAACCTGCTTGGCACGCGCGAGCCGGCGGTTTATGGGCGCCACACGCTCGCTGATGTCGAGGCTCTGTGCGCAGCGGCCTGCGAAAAGGCCGGCTTCGCGCTGCGGTTTCACCAGAGCAACCACGAGGGCGCGCTGCTCGACTGGCTGCACGAGGCCGGGCGCCTGCACCAGCAGGGCGAACTGGCCGGTGTGGTGCTGAACGCCGGCGCCTACACCCACACCAGCATTGCGCTGCACGACGCCATCAAGGGCACGGGTGTGCCGCTCATCGAGCTGCACATCAGCAATGTATTTGCGCGCGAAGCGTTTCGCCACCATTCCACCATTTCGCCGGTGGCGCGCGCCGTGATCTGCGGCCTGGGCGTGGATGGCTACCCCTTGGCCATTCAAGCGCTGGCGCGCATGCAGACGCAGGCCTGAAAAGACTTCCGCATGGCAGACGCTGCGCCGCTGATCGCTGTTCCAGAGACTGAGGTGGAGATATCTGCCATTCGCGCGCAAGGGGCGGGCGGGCAGAACGTGAACAAGGTGTCGAGCGCCGTGCATCTGCGTTTTGATGTGCAGGCATCGTCGCTGCCAGAAGACGTGCGAGAGCGCCTGCTGTGCCTGCGCGATGCGCGCATCACCGATGAAGGCGTGGTGGTGATCAAGGCGCAGCAGTTTCGCACCCAGCTGCAAAACCGCGCTGATGCGCTGGCGCGCTTGAATGCCCTGGTCAACAGCGTTGCCGTGCCGCCAAAAGCCCGCCGCGCCACCAAGCCGACCTACGGGGCCAAGATGCGCCGCCTGGAGGGCAAGAGCCAGCGCAGCGATACCAAGGCGCTGCGCGGCCCGGTGCGCGATTGACGTACCGGCTGGCGTGGCGGCGGGGTACTGGCACCGCCTGTGCAACGCTGTATCTGTTGGCGTGGGGCTTGTCGGGCGGCAGCAGAGGTCTAAAGTGGGAGGCTGCTTTGAAAGTCCACCATGTCCACTTCTTCCCAAGACATTTCTCTGCCCCGCAGCAGCCTTCCCGCACTGTTTGTGTCCCACGGTGCGCCGCTGTTTGCGCTGGAGGCAGGCGAGACCGGCCCGGCACTGACGCGCTGGGGTGCGGCGCTGCGCACGCAGTACCCAAGCCTGCGCGGCGTGCTCATCATGTCGCCGCACTGGATGGCACCGGGCATGCGCGTCGGCACCGATGCGCAGCCGGCCACGTGGCACGATTTCGGCGGTTTTCCGCCCGCGCTGTACCAGTTGCAATACCCGGCACCCGGCTCGCCTGCGCTGGCGGGCGAAGTGCTTGCATTGCTGCAACAGGCCGGCATCGAGGCCGAGGGCGATGCCAAACGGCCGTTCGACCATGGCGCCTGGGTGCCGCTCATGCACCTGTTTCCGCAGGCCGATGTGCCCGTGGTGCAAATCGCTTTGCCAGAGCACGCTGGCCCGGCCGAGGTCTATGCGCTGGGCGCTGCCGTGCAAAGCCTGCGCAGCGAAGGCGTGCTCGTCGTCGGCTCGGGCAGCATGACGCACAACTTGGGCGAGTTTTTTGGCGGCGCGCGGGAACCTGCACCCTACGTTGTGGCGTTCAGCCGCTGGATCGAGGCGGCGCTGGCGCGTGGCGACGTGGCGGCCCTGCTGGACTACCGCCGCCAGGCCCCGCAGGCCGCGCGCGCCCACCCGACGGAGGACCATTTCCTGCCGCTGTTCTTTGCGCTGGGTGCTGCCGGCAAAGATTTGCACGCCAACTACTTGAGTCGCGAGGTGATGTACAGCATGCTGGCGATGGACGCATTCGAACTGCAGCCGCAAGCCTGAGCTATGGGGGTTGCAGATTTTTGGTTAAAACTGCCTCTGGCGCTTATCTATGCTTGATTTATCGCTCACATTTTTGAAGCGCCCTGCCTTGCCCAGTGTGCCGCAGCCCTGGCTGCTGGTGCTGCTGCATGGGGTAGGCAGCAACGAGCAGGACCTGTATTCGCTCTGCGCGCAGTTGCCTGAACGCTACTACGTGCTGAGCCTGCGCGCGCCCTACCGCATGGGGCCGGGCGCGTTCGCCTGGTTCGACTATTCGATTGAGCCAGGCGGCGTACGCACGATTGATGAGGCGCAAGAGGCGGCCAGCCGCGCCCTGCTGGCGCAGACCTTGGCGGCTGCTTCGGAGCAGCTGGGCATTCCGCCCGAGCGCACCGTGGTGGCCGGTTTCAGCCAGGGGGGCGCCATGGCGCTGGGCCTGCTGCTGACGCAACCCGCGCTGATGCGTGCCGCCATCGTCTGGCATGGGCGCCTGCTGGACCAGCCGCTGGCGGCACTGGCCCCGGCCGACGCTTTCCGCGGACGGGCCCTGTGGGTCAGCCATGGCACGCACGATGGGGTGATCCCGCTGGCGCATGCCCAGGCCATTGCCCACCACGTGGCACCGTTGCCGCTGGCCTTCACTTACCGCGAGTTCCCCAGTGAGCACGAAATCCGCCCCTCCGAGCTGGCAGCCACGCTGACTTGGCTCGAAGCCTTGAGCACCACGCCGAACGCGTTTTAGGGAGCCACCGGCAGCGCCACGGTGCGCTTGACTTCCTTGAGCGAAAAGCTGGTGGATATTTCGCGCACCCCCGGCAGGCTGCGGATGCGCGTGCGCACATATTCGGCAAAGGTTTCCAGGTCGGGCGCCACCAGCTCGATCTGGTAGTCGTAGCGGCCCGAGAGGTTGTGGCACGACAGCACCTGCGGCAGCGCCAGCACCTCGCGCTCGAACGCCGCCGTCACCTCGGCCGTGTGGTTGTGCAGGCCCAGGTGCACAAAGCCCAGCACGCCGTAGCCCACGCGGTGGCGGTTCAGGTGTGCGTGGTAGCCGCTGATGACGCCCGATTCCTCCAGTTGCCGCACGCGCCGCCAGCAGGGCGAGGTGGAAAGCGAGACGCGCTCGGCCAGCTCGCCCACGGTGGCGCGGCCGTCTTTTTGCAGCGCTTCGAGCAGGCTGCGGTCCACGGCGTCCAGCGTGGTGGCGGTGTGAAGCATAAATTGCCTTTGAAATTATAGAACAGGGTGAATATTTCCAATATAGCGTCTTTGCGTGGGCCAGATAGCGAATTTTTGCCCAGTGATTTGGCAAAGAATTCAGTCACCACACACGCTATTTCAGGAGACACCCCATGGGCAAGGCAAACACGCACACCGGCGGCTTCAGCACCCGCGCCATCCACCACGGCTACAACCCGGCCGACCACCAGGGCGCGCTGGTGCCGCCGATCTACACCTCGGCCACCTTTGCCTTTCCCGATGTGGGCTACGGCGCACGCTGCTTTACCGGCGAAGAAAGCGGTTACTTCTACACCCGCATTGCCAACCCCACGCTGGCGCTGCTCGAAGGGCGACTGGCCAGCCTGGAGCAAGGCGTGGGCGCGGTGGTGTTTGGTTCGGGCATGGGCGCCATCACGGCCACGCTGTGGTCCATGCTGGAGCCGGGCGACGAAGTTCTGGCCGACATGACGCTCTACGGTTGCACGTTTTCGTTCCTGCACCATGGGCTGGCGCGCTTTGGCATCAGCGTGCGCCATGTGGACATGACCGACCCGGCCAATGTGGCGGCAGCCCTCAGCGACAAGACGCGCGTGGTCTACCTTGAATCGCCCGCCAACCCCAACATGCGCCTGGTGGACATCGCGGCCGTCTCGGCGCTGGCCCACGCAAGCGGCGCAAAAGTGGTGGTGGACAACACCTACTGCACGCCCTACCTGCAGCAGCCGCTGCTGCTGGGCGCAGATGTGAGCGTGCACTCCATGACCAAGTACCTGGGCGGCCACGGTGACCTGACGGCCGGCGCCGCGATTTTTGCGGACGCCGAGCTGGCCCAGCGCGTGCGTCTGTACGGCCTCAAAGACATGACGGGTGCGGTCATGTCGGCGCAAGACGCTCACCTGGTGATGCGCGGCCTGAAAACCCTGGTGCTGCGCATGGACCGGCACTGCCAGAGCGCACAAATGGTGGCCGAATTCATTGCCGCTCACCCTGCCACGGCTGCGGTGCATTACCCTGGTCTGCCCAGCTTCCCGCAGCACGCTCTTGCCAAGCAGCAGATGCGCCAGATGGGCGGCATGATTGCCTTTGAACTGCAAGGCGGGCTGGAGGCTGGCGTGTGCTTTATGGACGCGCTGCAACTCGTCACCCGCGCCGTGAGCCTGGGCGATGCCGAAACCTTGGCGCAGCATCCGGCCAGCATGACGCACTCGACCTACACGCCCGAAGAGCGCGCAGCGCACGGCATTTCCGAAGGCCTGGTGCGCATGTCGGTGGGGCTGGAGGATGTGCAGGATTTGCTGGCTGATATCGGCCAGGCGCTGGACCTGGCGCATGCGGGCCTCCTCAGCCGCGCACCGCAGGCACCAGCGCTGTCAGCGGCAGCGCTGTCTTGTAGCGAACCTGCTTGAGGGCGAAGCTGGATCGGATTTTTTCGATGCCCGGAATCGGCGAGAGCTGCTCCAGGATGAAGCGCTCCAGCGCCGCCATGTCGGCCACCGCCACGCGGATCAGGTAGTCGCTGTCGCCGGTCATCAGGTAGCACTCCATGACCTCGTCCTGCTCGGCAATGCGGTGCTCGAAGTCGGCCAGTGCCGCCTTGTTCTGCGCCTTGAGGCTGATGCTGATGAAGACGTTGAGCCCCAGGCCCAGCGCCGCTGCATTGGCCAGCGCCACATAGCGGCTGATGACACCGGCGGTTTCGAGTGCCTTGACGCGCGCCAGACAGGGCGAAGGCGAGAGGTGCACGCGCCGCGCCAGCTCCACGTTCGAGAGCGAGCCATCGGCCTGCAGCTCGTGCAGGATGCGCAAATCGACGGCGTCCAGCTTCATATGCTTTAAAAGTAATTTTTTACAGCGTATTGTGCCGTTCATGTTTCGCGTCGCAGCGCAATCAGCACCACATTTTTCCGTTAATTGCTTAGTGTCGTGAGTTGGAAATTCGTCTCAGAAAAGTGCCGAGGATCGCCGCCATGCCGCGTTGCAAATCCTCGCGATAGCACCGGCTATCGCTGTGGTTTGCGCCTTGCCTGACGACGATTTCGCCCCTTTTCATTTTTCAACGCACTTCCAACTCACGACACTAGAGTCCAAGCCATGAACGCCCTTACGCCCCACGCCATGCTGCAAGCCTCCGACGCTCTTGATGCCGACCCTGAAGAAACGGCAGAGTGGCGCGATGCCTTTCTGGCTCTGGTGGCCACCCAAGGCCCAGAGCGCGCCCGCCACATGCTGCAGGAACTCGCGCGCCTGGCGCGCTCGCAGCGCGTGGGCTGGCAGCCGGGTTGGAACACGCAGTACGTGAATACGGTGGGCGTCGCGGAGCAGGGCGTGTTCCCGGGCGACCTGGCCATCGAAGAGCGGCTGGGCTCCATCATCCGCTGGAACGCGCTGGCCATGGTGGTGCGCGCCAACCAGGCCTATGGCGAGCTGGGCGGCCACATCGCCAGCTACGCCAGCGCGGCTGACTTGTTTGAGAGCGGCTTCAACCACTTCTTTCGTGCCCGCGAAGGCCTGGGCGAGGGGCAGCACCGGGGCGATCTGGTGTTCTTCCAGCCGCACAGCGCGCCGGGGGTGTATGCGCGGGCGTTTCTCGAAGGCAAGCTCTCTGAGCAGGATTTGATGCACTTTCGCCAGGAGCTGACGGCACCGGCCGCAGGTGCGCGCGGCCTGTCGAGCTACCCGCACCCGTGGCTGATGCCCGACTTCTGGCAGTTTCCCACGGGCTCGATGGGCATAGGCCCGATCAGCAGCATCTACCACGCGCGCTTCATGCGCTACCTCACGCACCGCAACCTGCTTGACTGCTCCGGCCGCAATGACACAGAAGGACGCACCGCGATGCGGCGCGTGTGGGGCGTTTTTGGCGACGGCGAAATGGACGAGCCCGAGAGCACCAGCGCACTCACCCTCGCCTCGCGCGAAGGGCTGGACAACCTGGTCTGGGTGGTCAACTGCAACCTGCAGCGCCTCGACGGCCCGGTGCGCGGCAACGGCCGCATCATCGACGAGCTGGAACGTCTGTTTGCCGGCGCCGGGTGGAACGTCATCAAACTCGTCTGGGGCAGCGACTGGGACGGCCTGTTTGCGCGCGACCTGACCGGGGCGCTCGCGCGGGCGCTGGAGGGCACCGTGGACGGCCAGATGCAAACTTTTGCCGCCAAGGACGGGCGCTTCAACCGCGACAACTTCTTTGGGCAGAACCCCGAGCTGGCCGCGCTGGCCCAGGGCATGACAGACGAGCAGATCGACCGCTTGAAGCGCGGTGGGCACGACCTGGTGAAAATCCACGCCGCCTACGCCGCCGCCGCCGCGCACAAGGGCCAGCCCACCGTCATCCTCGCCCACACCAAAAAGGGCTACGGCATGGGTACGGCCGGCCAGGGCAAGATGACCACGCACAGCCAGAAGAAGCTCGACGGTGGGGACCTGATTGAATTTCGCAACCGCTTCAACCTGCCTTTGAGTGACGAGCAGGCCACCAGTCTGGCCTTCTACAAGCCCGCCGAGGACAGTGCCGAGATGCAGTACCTGCGCAGCCACCGCCAGCAGCTCGGTGGCTACCTGCCGCGCCGCGAAACAGTGTGCGAGGCACTGCCCGTACCGCCCATCGCCAGCTACGCCCAGTTCGCGCTGCAGGCCGCTGGCAAAGAGATGAGCACCACCATGGCCTTCGTGCGCATGCTGACGGGTCTGCTGAAAGACGCAACGCTCGGACCGCGCATCGTGCCCATCGTGGCCGACGAGGCGCGCACCTTTGGCATGGCCAACCTGTTCAAACAGATTGGCATCTACAGCAGCGTGGGCCAGCGCTACGCGCCCGAGGACATCGGCTCGGTACTCGCCTACCGCGAAGCGCTGGACGGACAAATTCTCGAAGAAGGCATCAGCGAGGCCGGAGCGATTGCCAGCTGGACGGCAGCGGCGACGAGCTACAGCGTGCACGGCCTGGCCATGCTGCCGTTCTACATCTACTACTCCATGTTCGGCTTCCAGCGCGTGGGCGACGCCATCTGGGCCGCTGCCGACCAGCGCGCACGCGGCTTCCTGCTGGGCGCCACCTCGGGCCGTACCACGCTGGGCGGTGAGGGTCTGCAGCACCAGGATGGCACCAGCCACGTGGTGGCGGCCACCATTCCCAACTGCAAGGCGTATGACCCGGCCTATGCGGGCGAGATGGCCGTCATCGTCGATGCCGGCATGCGCGAGATGGTGACCGAGCAGCGCGACGTTTTCTACTACGTCACGCTGATGAACGAGAACTACGCCCAGCCTGACTTGCCTGAAGGGGCGGCGGAGGGTGTTCTGCGTGGTTGCTATATATTCAATAGCTGGAAGCGCATACCAGATAAGCGCGAGAGGCCTATTTTCTGTAAAAATGTCACGCTCCTGGGCTCCGGCGCCATCCTGACCGAGGTGGTCAAGGCGGCCGAGCTGCTGGCCGCAGAGGGCATGGAGGTGACGGTGCTGAGCGTCACGAGCTGGAGCGAACTGGCACGCAATGGCCAAGCCTGCGAGCGGCGCGCTCTGGCAGGCGAAGCAGAACCCGGCGTGCCCTGGCTTGCGCAGCAACTGGAGGCAACCAGCGGCCCGGTGATTGCCGCCACCGACTATGTGCGCGCGGTGCCCGAGAGCGTGCGCGCTTGGGTGCCTGCGGGTCGCCGTTACATCACCTTGGGCACCGACGGCTTTGGCCGCAGCGACACGCGTGCTGCGCTGAGGGAATTCTTTGGCGTCGATGCACAGAATGTGGCCCGTGCGGCGCGCCAGGCGGTGGGGTAGGCGAAGACTGAACAGGCCGTTACGAACCTGGGCGGCTTTTCGGGGTCCAATCAGCCTTTGTTACCTGCCTTGCAGAAAGGACCCTTCGCATGCCCGGACAAGAACGCACGACCTTGCGCCCGCCCCAGGAGTCTCATGGTTGGGGGATGGCCGCCGCGGTGGTCATCCTTGTGCTGGTAGCTGCGGGCGTTTGGTGGTGGTGGCAGAACCGGGCGCAGCCTGTTGCCGTCAGCGCGGCGCCGCCCACCGCAGCCCCGGTGGCTGCACCCGCATCCACGCCTGCCTCGGGCCCGCAAAATCTGATCGATGCACTGGCCCCGCCCGATGCGGCGTTGCCGGCACTGGCCGCCGCCGACAACTACGTTGCGCAGGCGATCACCGAGCTGCTGGGCCAGCGCCAGGTGGCGAGCTTCCTGCAAATCGATGGCCTGGTGCGCCGCGCCGTCGCCACGGTGGACAACCTGGCGCGCGCGCACGCCCCGGCGGGCATCTGGCCGGTGCAGCCCGCTCCCGGTCGCTTCACCGTTCAGGGCGAAGCGCAGGGCCAGCAGATCGCGCCCGACAACGCGGCGCGCTACAGCGCGGTGGTGCAATGGGTGGAATCTGTGGATTTGCAGCGCGCCGTGGCGTTGTACGCGCGCCTGTACCCGCTGTTCCAGCAGGCCTACGAAGAGCTTGGCTACCCCGGGCGCTACTTCAATGACCGGGTGGTGGCGGTCATTGACCACTTGCTTGCGGCACCCGAGCCGGCTGCGCCGGTGCGCGTACAGCTCACCGAAGTGAAGGGCGAATGGAGTTCGGCCCGCCCCTGGGTGCGCTACGAGTTTGCCGACCCGCAGTTGCAGGCCTTGTCGAGCGGGCAAAAAATCATGGTACGCGTGGGGCTGGTGAATGAGCGCCGGTTAAAGGCGCGGCTGAAGGCGCTTCGGGCCCTGGTGGCCACCGGTGTGGTGGCCAAGGCCAAGCCTTGAGGAGCTCCCCAAGTCTGCAGAGGAGGCCCGGCATCACACGGGGCGCTTGAAGAACCCGTCCAGTGCCGGCATGAGCGACGGAAACTCCAGTGCAAAGCGCTCTCGATTCACAAAATAGGCCTCGCAGGCCACGGCAAAAAACTCTGCCGGTGCTGTGGCGCCGTAGGCGTCCAGCCAGGGCCTCTCGGCGCCAAAGCGTTCGGCTTTGGCCACCGCTTCACGAAAATCGGCATAGGCCGGTTTCCACGCGGCCTGCCAGGCGGCCAGCGCCGCGCGCGGGCCACGCGTGGCCAGCAGACCGTGCGGCAGGGGCGGGCAGCCGTTGGCGTGGCCGTTTTGCATGTCGATCTTGTGGACGAATTCGTGCACCACCACGTTGCTGCCATGATCTGCGCTCAGCCCCCCTTCGGCCACGTGGCGCCAACTGAGCATGACGGGCCCGCGCTCCATGGCTTCTCCGGCCAAAACCTCGGTGTATTGGTGCACCACGCCCGCGGCGTCCGTGCTTTCGCGCCGTGCAACGGCCTCGCCGGGGTGCACCACGATGGTGACGAAGTCGTCGTAGCAGGCAAGCGCCTCCTGCGGATCGCCCCAGTGCAGCAGGGGCAGGCAGGCCTGCGCGGCAATGTCGATGGCCATGGCGTCGGTGACCACCAGGCCGTGGGCGCCGTGAAATTCCTTGCCGTCCAGAAACTGCGCTGCCAGGGCGCGCAATTTGGCCTGCTGCGCGAGCGGCAGCGCGGCGAGAAAGGGGTAGCGCGCCAAGGTCTGGAGCCATAGCTCGGCAGAAATGTCGGGCACTGGGGCAACAACGGTGCGGACGTGGCTCCAGAGCCGCTGAAGAAAGGGGGGCATGGTCAGCAGTTCGGGGCATGGTGACATACCCTCCATGGACAGAGTGCATCGCACATGGGGTCGTCCGCAGCCTTTCCAAGCCCAGGGCCGAAGCGCCCGCACCCGAAAGCTGCGATGTGTCTGTGCGGTTTAAACCCTCATGTTTCATTGGTGGCACCTTCTGCGCTGGTGGGGTGGCAGTGATGCAAATTCGGGCATTTTTTCGCCTCTTCACCGTCCATGGTACCGACCCATGAACACTTGCGTCGGCACCAAATGGCTTTGCCGCTGTCCTGGCTACCATCTCAAAGCCTGATGGGAAATCAGGGCCGATCCCTTCGCGTATTCCTCGATGTCCACCGGCCATCCAGGGCACATAATGTGTTGCATATTGTTAATGCCGGGACCAACGAGCGGCAGGGGCTGCGCTGAAGCATTGAGGTGCTGCCTGGGGTCGGTCTGCACGCTGTGATGGTGGTGTCTGCTTTGTAGCGGAGATTGCGGATCGGGATATCTCGAATGATCGTATGACTCGGAATTTTCTCGGAACGCGCCTCTTCGGACGGAGGTGCTCCGAACAGGTGGCCCCTGCATCGACAGCAGAAAGATGGGGCAATGCGCAGGCATTTGTGCAGGCGGCCATCATTGCGCTGGCGATGGGCGGCATGGTGTTTCTGGTTCTTGTGATTTTGATCGCCCCAGACCAGACGTACCGGATGCTTTCTTCATTGGGCCTGGTGGTCCTGGCGATCGCCAGTTGGCTGATGGTGCGCGAAGGCCGCGTGCAGTCTGCGATCAACCTGCTCGGCGTCGGGTTTTGGCTGACCATCACGGCAACTGCCATTTACCACGGCGGCGTAAATACCCCTGTCGTCTATGCGTATCCGTTGGTCATCTTCATTGCCGGGTGGTTGATGAGCGTGCGGGCGGCCCTGTGTTTTGCCATGCTGTCGTCGCTGGCCGTGGGTGTTTTTGCCTGGGCCCAATCGAGCGCAATCCTGCCGGTTCCGCCTTCCACGCATCCCGAATTGCATGCCAGCGTCCAGATTGCGGTGTGCCTTTTGACGGCCGGGCTGATCGTGTCCCTGGTGCGGTTTCATGCGCGGCAATTGGCTGAACTCAATCGTGTTCGCGATGATCTGGCCGAGCGTTCCATCTCTCTGGAGGCTCGTGGAGCGGAATTGCAGCGCGCCCAGGCGGTAGCCAAAATTGGCAGCTGGATCTATTCGTTTGCCGACGACACGTTGCGCTTTTCAGTGGAGGCCTGTCGTATTTTCAACTTGCCACTGGGCACAACGTTCTCGCACGACGGCTATCTGGCGAGTGTGCACCGCGAGGATCGCGACAGGGTGGAGGCGCAGTGGCGTGGCGCGCTGCAGGGCGCGGTATTTGATTCCGAACACCGGATTGTGCAAGGCGGCAAGTCTCGTTGGGTGCGGCTCAAGGCCGAGATCCTGAGGGATGCGCAGGGGCTGCCGCTCCTTGCAGAGGGCGTATCGCAGGATATTACAGAGCGCAAGAAGTCGGATGCACTGATCCACGATCTGGCTTTCTTTGATCCGCTGACCCAGTTGCCCAACCGTCGCTTGCTCACTGATCGCCTGCAACAGGCGCTCCATATCTGCGCACGCAATCGAACTTGGGGCGCATTGTTCTTCATTGACCTGGACCAGTTCAAAACCCTCAATGACATTCGAGGCCATGACCAGGGTGATCTGCTGCTGAAGACAGTGGCGACCCGTCTGTGCGATTCGGTGCGCGCGGGGGATACCGTGGCCCGATTGGGGGGTGATGAGTTTGTCGTGGTGCTGCTCAACCTGCAAGGAGACAAGGAGCAGGCGGCAAGCCAAAGCGAACTCATCGGGAACAAAATTCTGGCAGTGTTGCGCCAGCCGTACCCGTTGGGCGAGAACGAACACCGTTGTACCGCCAGCATCGGGATTGCCCTGTTCAATGACCAAAGCGCCTCGGTGGACGAGTTGCTCAAGCAGGCCGATCTGGCCATGTACCACTCCAAGGATGCGGGTCGCAATACCTTGCATTTCTTTGATCCCTCCATGAGCGCCAATGCCGTCACCAGGGCCGCGCTGGAGTTCGACCTGCGCCATGCCGTCGAGAAGGAGAATGGCCAGTTGGCGCTGCATTTTCAACCGCAGGTGCAGGCGGACGGAAGCGTTGTCAGCGTTGAGGCCTTGTTGCGCTGGGCGCATCCAACGCGCGGTTCGATTCCACCGATGGAGTTCATTCCCATCGCAGAGGATTCGGGTTTGATCATTCCCTTGGGCAACTGGGTGCTCGAGCGGGCATGTCTGCATCTGCGCGACTGGGCTGATGTGCCGCATCTGGCGCAGGTGTCGATTGCCATCAATGTCAGTGCCCACCAGTTTCGTGAGGAGCGGTTTGTGGATCTTGTCGCTCAGGCGCTGCAACGTGCCGGTGTCCAGCCGCATCGCTTGACACTGGAGCTGACGGAAAGCGTCCTGGTGTCAGATGTCGCCGGCACGGTTGACAAGATGCGTGCACTCAACCAGTTGGGTGTGCGATGTGCGCTGGACGACTTCGGTACGGGTTATTCATCGCTGGCCTACCTCAAGCAGTTGCCGATCCATCTTCTCAAGATCGACAGAACCTTTGTGCGGGAGATCTTGACGAACCAGAGCGATGTGGCCATTGCGCGTGCCGTCATCGCTCTGGCAAGTGGTCTGGGCCTGCCGGCCATGGCAGAAGGGGTTGAAACGGCCGCACAACATGGCTTGCTGGCCGACCTGGGCTGTAGCGCCTTCCAGGGGTACTGGTTCAGTCCTCCGGTGGCGCAGGCGCACCTGGATGCCTGGACGGCCGAACGGTCATCGGTGGCCGTGCAGCGTGCGTGAGGCGGCTTGTGCCCCGCAAGGGCGCGACTCGGCTTTGGTGATGCGGCTTGGAGGCTGCCGCTCATCGGAATGGGTCAAGTGCCCGGGGTGATTGCCTGCAGCCGTTCCAGCGTCGGAACCGAAGAGCCCGCAATGGAGAGACGGAGCAGCTCCAGGCGCGGCGGTTGGGCGGTAGCATCCCAGTCGCTGAGCACCAGGCGCTGGAAGCCGGGCGCAAGCACATGCTCAGCCGGGCGGTGGGTGTGGCCATGCACCAGAGTGTGTGCGCCAGCGGCCTGCAACCAGGCGAGTGCGGACGGGCCGTCCACGTCGGCGTAGGCTTCAGCGGCCTGCTTGCGCGCTTCGCTCTGCGCGCGCATGGCCCGCGCCTGCGCGCGCCGCTCTGCGAGTGGCTGCACCAGGAAGTTCCGTTGCCACCCTGCGCTGCGCGCCTGTATGCGAAAGCGCTGGTAGTCCACATCATCCAGGCACAGGGCGTCGCCGTGGCTCAGCAGCAGGCGTTGGTCGTGCCAGACCAGAACAGTGGGGTCGTGCAGCAGCGTGGCGCCAGTACACCGGGCGAAGTGCTTGCCGATGAGGAAGTCACGGTTGCCGTGCATGAAGAACAGCGCATGTCGCTGGCTGGCGGCATGCAGCAGGGCGCACGCCTGCGCTTCGAAGCTGCCAGGCTCGTCCAGTGCATCGTCGCCCACCCAGACCTCGAACAGATCGCCCAGGATGAACAGCGCGTCGGCCGGCGTGGTGCGCAGGTAGTTCTGCCAAGCGGCCACGGTGGCGGGTTCGCTGGCCTGCAGGTGCAGGTCTGAAATGAAATCGACCGTGCGCCAGTGCGAAGGAGCGACAAGCTCCTGCGCCTGGGGCACGGCCGTATTCACGTGCGGGATGCGTGAATCAGATCAGAGAGCGACCGCTTTTTCGATCACGACATCTTCCTTGGGCACGTCGTCATGGAAACCCTTGCGACCTGTGGGAACCGCCTTGATCTTGTCGACCACATCGGTGCCACCTACCACTTTGCCAAATACGGCGTAGCCCCAGCCTTGGGCCGAGGGCGCGGTGTGGTTCAGGAAACTGTTGTCGGCCACATTGATGAAGAACTGCGAGCTGGCCGAGTGCGGGTCGTTGGTGCGCGCCATGGCCACGGTGTAGTTGGCGTTTTTCAGGCCGTTTTGTGCTTCGTTCTCGATCGTCGCATCGGTGGGCTTCTGGGTCATGCCGGGTTCAAAGCCGCCACCTTGCACCATGAAGCCGGGAATCACGCGGTGAAAGACGGTGTTGTCGTAGTGGCCCTTCTTGACGTACGAGAGGAAGTTGGCCACCGACTTGGGCGCCTTTTCCTGGTCAAGTTCCAGGGTGATGACGCCGTGGCCGGCAATGTGGAGTTCGACTTGGGGGTTGCTCATGGGAATTCCTTTCGCGAATGCGCTTATTCGACCACGGTGGCCGAGTTGATGGTGACAGGCGTGTTGGGCACGTTCTGGTACGGGCCCTTGTTGCTGGTGGCGACGGCCTTGATCTTGTCCACCACGTCCGCACCTTCCACCACCTTTCCAAACACCGCGTAGCCGTGGCCGTCGGGCTGGGGGGCGTTCAGCATGGCGTTGTCCTTCACGTTGATGAAGAACTGCGCGGTGGCCGAATCGGGGGCGCCGGTGCGTGCCATGGCGATGGTGTATTTGTCGTTCTTCAGGCCGTTCGAGGCTTCGAGGGGGATGGGGGCGTGCATCGGCTTTTGCGCCATGTCGGGCGTGAAACCCCCGCCCTGAATCATGAAGCCATCAATCACGCGGTGGAAGATGGTGCCGTCGTAGTGCTTCTCGCGCACGTACTGCAGGAAGTTGGCGACCGTCTTGGGCGCCTTTTCCGGGTTGAGCTGCACCACGATATCGCCCATGGATGTGGCCAACTTGACTTTGGGAGCCTCTTGGGCCAAGGCCAGAGGCGCTACGGAAAACATAGCTGTCAGCACAAGCGCATTAAGCGCTAGAGCCAACTTTCTTCTTGAAATCATCCTATCACTCCTTCAAAAAATATCTGCCAGCGCTGGCCCTGGCGGCGCCAGTACTGGCGCTTGACCGGGCCGCTGCGGGCGCCTGCGGGGACTTCGGCAAAGGTGACCACCATGGTCTCGCTGCTGTCTTGCCAGTGCAAAGCGGATTTGTCCTTGAGCACCACTGTTCGGCCGCGCAGCGCCTGCAGGTCTTCCTGCAGTGTGGTGCGCCACTCGGTGATCGACTGGCTGCGCATGCCCTGAAAATCATAGGTGTAAAAGCCCAGCAGGCGCTGTAGGTCGCCGTCGGATTTGGCCTTGCTCCAGGCGTCCAGCACCTGGTTGAACTCCTGGCGCTCCCCGACCACGCCCTGGGGCGTCACCCAATGGAGCTGGCTGGCAATGACCACTGGCGTGCTGCGCGGCTCAACCGTATTCAGAATGCGCTCCAGGTCCGGGTTGGCGATGGCCACACAGCCGTCGGTGGCCTGCGGAGCACGCGAGAACTGGGCGCTGGGCGTGCCGTGCAGCCAGATGCCGCTGCCGGTCTTGCCTCGGCGCAGGTCGAGCGCGTTGGGGTAGTTGAGCGGCAGCGCGCCCGAGCCATAGAGGTCGGCCAATTGCTTGGCGTCGAGCCGGCTGGTGATGTAGTAGACGCCCAGCGGTGTGCGCTGATCGCCCTCGAATTCCTTTTCGGTTCCGAGCTTGCCCACCGACGCGTAGTAGTCGGCCACCAGACGCAAGCCCTGCTTGCCGTTTTCAAACAAATACAGGCGCGAGCGCGACGCGTCTACGGCGATGGCATGGCGCGTGCGGTCGGAGATTTCGATAAAGGCCGTCGGAATGGCGCCCGCTGCTGGGCGCAGGCGCTCGGCAGCCACGCGCTGGCGCGACTCCTGGCGCAATTCGGCCAATGCCGTTGCTGCTTCGGGCGGGGGCGCCGCCACGTCGCCAAACTGCGTCAACGGGCGCGTGCGCGCAGCCAGCAGATCGCCCAGTGCCAGCTGTGCGAGTTGGAAGTTCGGAAAATCACGCGCAAGGCTCTGTGCCTGAGCCAAGGCCTCATCGGCGCGGCCTTGGGCCGTCAGCCGATACACGCGAATCAACCGGGTTTCGGCCTGATCGGTACCGGCTGAAGGTGCTGCGGTTGAGGCGGCTGCGACAGGAACTGCAGGGGCGGTATGCGTTCGCTTTTGCGAGCTCGCACGCGGCGCTTTGGCCGCTGTTCGCTGGGTGTGAACGGCCTTTTTAGGTGCCGTACGATGCGATTCACGTGCCCAGCCGGGCAGCGCCGTGAGTGCACCGATCACCAGCAGCGCAGTGGCCATCCAGGCGGCACCAGCGCCGGGCCAAGGGCGCGGTCGGCGTTTGCCTGGCGCGCTCAATGCAGGACGGCGGTGCGAGTGCACCGCAGGAAGACGCCTTGCTGCATCAGCTGCCAGTGGATTCGCGCACGATGACCCAGCGGCCCTGGCTGCGTGCCAGCTCAAGCGTCTTGCGACTGGCCACACTCAGCGTGTCGGCGCTGTACGCCTGGTGGAAACGCGCGGTCGCCTTGTCGCCTTTGACGTCCACCGACAGGTCGGTGATGGTGACCTTGATTTGCTTCTTGCCCACGATGCGGGCCTCGCGCTCTTTCTCCCAGGCGGAGCGACTTTGACTGCCTGGCGGATCGAACTGTTTGCCGTAGGAGGACAAATAGTTCTTCATGTCGCGGGCCGACCAGGCGGCTGCCCAGGCCTTGACGGCCGATTCCACGTCCTGCTGGGCGGCGGTGTCCGCCCCCGAAGCACTGTCGGAACGGGCTGCGGGCGCGCTCACCGGTTCGGCGGCGGGCGTGCGGACTGGGGCTGCTGCTGGCGCAGTCTCGGCCACCGGAGTCACGGGTGCGGCGACGGGTGGCTTCGGTGCGGCAGCGGGCGCTGCGGCCACGACAGGCGCAGCCGCGACGGCAGGTGGTGTGGCGGGCGGTGCACTTGCAACTGCTGGCGCTGCTGGCGCACGCGTCGCGGCGGCTGCAGCAGGCGCAGTTGCGGTGCGCGTGGGCACGCCTGGCGTGCGGCCTGGTGCAAACAGCTCGCGAATCAGGGCGAGCTTGGGATTGAGTGCGGCGCTGTTGGTTGCATCCAGCTGCAGCGCCTTGTTGTAGGCCTGCGCAGCCAACTTGGCATAGATGTCACCCATGTTCTCGTGGGCAGTGGCGTAGCTGGGGTTGGTGCGGATGGCCATCTCCAGCGCGGTGCGCGCTTTGTCGAGCTGATTCTGGCCAGCGTACAGCACCGCCAGATTGTTGTAGGGCTCGGGCAGTTCGGGGTATTCCTGCGTGAGCTGGGTGAAGGTGGCGATGGCGTCGTTGGGCTTGCCCGAATCGGCCTGCGCGACCCCGCGCAAGAAGCGCAACTGCGGGTCTTTGGGAGCGCTTGCAAGCCGCTGGTCGGCCTTCGCCAGCGCATCGGCTGCCTTGCCGCTCTTGAGCAAAACGGTGATGTCCGAATAGTCCGCCGCATGCACGGCCGCCGCGCCCAGCAGCGCAGAAAAAGCCACGAGACGCGCGAGACGCACAAGGGGGGTGAGGGTGCGGCGGGAGGATGTCATGAAGGTCCGTGAAGTGATCAGCGGGAGGCCGGGCAGGCGCTTATACTGCGGCGGATTGTAGCTGAGAGGGTGGTCATGACGGTACGCTGCCAGAGAGCGGCACACCGCCGCCAAAGTGGCCTTTGGGTCACTCCGGGCGCGGTGCTTGCGTGCATGTGCCCCGCAGGGTCCGCATCGCCCGCCCGATGCTTCGCCCCTCTTCTGCCCGCCTGTTTCGTACCGCCATCCCCATGAGTCTGCGCATCTACAACACGCTCTCGCGTGCCCTGGAAGAGTTTTCCCCGATCGAACCTGGCCATGTGCGCATGTACGTCTGTGGCATGACCATCTACGACCTGTGCCACATCGGCCATGCCCGCATGATGATGGCGTTTGACGTGGTGCAGCGCTGGCTGCGCGCCAGCGGCTACGAAGTCAAGTATGTGCGCAACATCACCGACATCGACGACAAGATCATCCGCCGTGCACTGGATCGCGGTATCACGATCCGCGCGTTGACCGACGAGATGATCGCAGCGATGCACGCTGACATCGCCAAGCTCGGCATTGAGCCGCCTGATGTCGAGCCGCGCGCGACCGAATACGTGCCGCAGATGCTCTCGCTCATCGGTACGCTCGAAGGCAAGGGCCTGGCCTACCGGGCCGAGAGCGGCGACGTGAATTACGCGGTGCGCAAGTTCCCCGGCTACGGCAAGCTCTCGGGCAAGTCGCTGGACGAGCTGCGCGCCGGCGAACGCGTGGCGGTGGATGACGGCAAGAACGATCCGCTCGATTTTGTGCTCTGGAAGGCGGCCAAGCAGGACGAGCCGCCCGAAGCGAAATTCGACGGTGTGCGCTACGGCGCCGGCCGCCCCGGCTGGCACATCGAGTGCTCGGCCATGAGCTGCGCCACGCTGGGCGAGACCTTCGACATCCACGGCGGCGGCGCCGACCTGCAGTTTCCGCACCACGAGAACGAGATCGCCCAGAGCGAAGGTGCTCACGGGAAGCCGCTGGCGCGCTTCTGGATGCACAACGGCTTTGTGCGCGTGGACAACGAGAAGATGTCCAAGAGCCTGGGCAACTTCTTCACCATTCGCGATGTGCTGGAAAAGCACGATTACCGGCCCGAAACCCTGCGCTTCTTCCTGGTGCGCAGCCACTACCGCAGCGCGCTCAACTACAGCGACGTTCATTTGAACGACGCCCACCAGGCGCTCAAGCGTTTGTACACAGCGCTCGATGCAGTGCCGCCTGAAGATGGAGGCGGGATTGACTGGGCAGATCCACATGCTGCGCGTTTCAAGGCAGCGATGGACGAGGATTTCGGTACGCCCGAGGCTGTCGCGGTGCTCTTCGATCTGGCCGGGGACGTGAATCGCAGGCGCTCGCCACAGGCAGCCGGCCTGCTCAAGGCGTTGGGCGGCTGCTTGGGGCTGCTGCAGGGTAAGCCGTCGGACTTCTTGAAGGGGCGCATTGTTCAAGTTGAAGGTGCCTCGGTATTTGCTGCCGGGAAACCCACAGCAAGCAACGCCTTGTCTGAACCACAAATCCAGGAACAGATCGCAGCGCGCGCCGCCGCCAAGGCCAACAAGAACTACGCCGAAGCCGACCGCATCCGCGCCGCCTTGCTGGCCCAGGGCATCGTCCTCAAGGACAGCGCCACCGGCACCACCTGGGAAGCTGCCTGATGAGAAAAAATATGGGTCAAATTGGCACCCAGCGCAATAAGGACAAGCGGTGAGTGCTTCTAAAGTAATAGCGGTAACGACAACACTCGACCTGGCAACGCCCGACTATTGGCCCCAGGCACGCACGCATTTGATGAAGAAGGATCGGGTGATGAAGCGCCTGATTCCGCAGTTCGGCGAGACCAGCCTGCAGACGCGCGGCGACGCCTTTGTCACACTGGCGCGCAGCATCGTCGGCCAGCAGATTTCGGTGAAGGCGGCGCAGACCGTGTGGGACCGCTTTGCGCTGCTGGCGCCGACGCTCACGCCAGCCGACGTGCTGCACCTGAAAATCGACGACATGCGCGCTGCCGGCCTGTCGGCGCGCAAGGTTGAGTATTTGGTGGACTTGGCGCTTCACTTTGACGGCAACAAGCTGCATGTCGATGCCTGGCAGGCCATGGACGATGAAGCCATCATTGCCGAGCTGGTGGCGGTGCGCGGCATTGGCCGCTGGACGGCCGAGATGTTTCTCATCTTCCACCTGATGCGGCCCAACGTGCTGCCGCTTGATGATGTCGGCCTGCTCAACGGCATCAGCCGCAACTACTTTTCGGGCGACCCGGTCAGCCGCAGCGACGCGCGCGAAGTGGCCCAGGCCTGGAAGCCCTGGTGCAGCGTGGCCACTTGGTATATTTGGCGCTCGCTGGACCCCCTGCCGGTCGCTTACTGAGCGGCTGCCCGCAGACACGCGCCCCGCGCGCAAGGAACAAAACATGGCGAAAAAAACATTTCTGGATTTCGAGAGCCCGATTGCCGAACTCGAAACCAAGATCGAAGAGCTGCGCTACGTGCAGACCGAGAGTGCGGTCGATATCTCGGAAGAAATCGACCAGCTGAGCAAAAAGAGCCAGCAACTCACCAAGGACATTTACTCGAATCTGACGCCCTGGCAGATCACCAAGATTGCACGCCACTCCGAGCGGCCCTACACGCTCGACTACGTGCGTGATCTGTTCACTGATTTTGTTGAAATGCACGGGGACCGGCACTTTGCCGACGACAAGTCCATCGTGGGCGGGTTGGCGCGGTTCAATGGCCACGCCTGCATGGTGGTAGGTCACCAGAAAGGGCGCGACACCAAGGAGCGTGCGCTGCGCAACTTCGGCATGACACGCCCCGAGGGTTACCGCAAGGCGCTGCGCCTGATGAAAACCGCGGAGAAGTTCGGCCTGCCGGTGTTCACCTTTGTCGATACGCCCGGCGCTTTTCCGGGCATCGACGCCGAAGAGCGGGGCCAATCGGAAGCCATTGGCCGCAATATCTACGAGATGGCGCAGCTCGAAGTGCCCATCATCACCACCATCATCGGCGAGGGCGGCTCGGGCGGCGCGCTGGCGCTCAGCGTCTGCGATCAATTGCTGATGCTGCAGTACTCGATCTATTCGGTGATCAGCCCCGAGGGCTGCGCGTCCATTCTCTGGAAAACCAGCGACAAGGCCCAGGACGCCGCCGAGGCGCTGGGCATCACCGCGCACCGCCTCAAGGCGTTGGGTCTGGTGGACAAGATCGTCAACGAACCCGTCGGGGGAGCGCACCGCGATCCCAAGCAGATGTCGGCCTTCCTCAAGCGCGCGCTGGGCGACGCCTTCCGCCAGGTGGCCGACCTCAAAGTCAAGGAACTGATCGAGCGCCGCTACGGGCGGCTGCAAAGCTACGGCCGCTTTACCGACACCAAGGCCGACACCCGCTGAACTGGGTTCCAACCATGCGCTCGCAGCATGGGCAGGCCGATGACGCACTCCTTTGAACAGGCCATGGCGGCCTTTCGGCCCGCGCTGCCACTGGCCATCGCTCTGAGCGGCGGCGCTGATTCTTCGGCCCTGCTGATCGCCTGCGCCGGGCGCTGGCCGGGCCAGGTCTGCGCTATCCATGTCAACCACGGTTTGCAGCAGGCAGCGGGCGCTTTCGAGGCGCATTGCGACGCGCTGTGCCGGCGCCTGAATGTGCCGCTGGCGGTGCAGCTGGTGGCCGCAGATGCTGCCCCGGGCCAAAGCCCGGAAGAGGCCGCACGCAGCGCGCGTTACAAGGCTTTTGAGGCGCTAGCGCTTGATGGGATTGGCCCCATAGCTATTCAATCAATAGCGCTCGCGCAGCATGCAGACGACCAGGTGGAAACGCTGCTGCTGGCGCTCTCGCGCGGCGCTGGGCTGCCGGGTCTGGCGGCCATGCCCGGACATTGGCAGCGCGCCGGCATCGACTGGTACCGGCCGCTGCTGCGTGTGCCGGGCGGGGCCGTGCGCGACTGGCTGCGTGCGCGCGGCGAGCCTTGGGTGGAAGACCCGAGCAATGGCGACCTGCGCTTCACGCGCAACCGCATCCGCGCCCAACTGATGCCGGTGCTGGAGGCGCAGTTCCCGGCCTTTCGCGACACCTTTGCCCGCAGCAGCGCGCATGCCGCGCAGGCGCAGCAACTGTTGCTTGAAGTGGCGCGGGGCGATCTGTCAGCCGTGGGCACACCACCGCAGATTCGCGCGCTGCAGCAACTCAGCGCGGGCCGCCAGGCCAACGTGCTGCGCCATTGGTTGCAAAGCGAGCACTGTTGCGCCCCAAGCGCCGCGCAGCTGCACGAACTGCAGCGGCAGATTGCCGCCTGCACCACCCGCGGGCACCGGATCGAAATCAAGGTGGGGGCGGGTTTTGTGCGGCGCAGCAACGATCGGCTCCATTGGTACAATCCCCCGGTTTTGGCTCCTTAAAGCACAAGGCACCGGCGGCGCCCCAAAACGCCTTGCAACCTGCGCCGCAGACCCCGGTTCCCGTCGCACCTATTTTCATGCCCTTGATCGTTCACAAATACGGCGGCACCTCCATGGGCTCGCCTGAGCGCATTCGCAACGTGGCGCGGCGCGTCGCCAAATGGGCGCGCGCCGGCCACCAGATCGTGGTGGTGCCCAGCGCCATGAGCGGCGAGACCAACCGCCTGCTGGGCCTGGCGGCCGAGCTGGCGCCCGCGCGCGCAACGAGCGAATACCACCGTGAACTGGACATGCTGGCCGCCACCGGCGAGCAGGCTTCATCGGCCCTGCTGGCCATTGCGCTGCAGGCGGAGGGCATGCCGTCCGTCAGCTACGCCGGCTGGCAGGTGCCGGTGCGCACCGACAGCAGCCACACCAAGGCGCGCATCGAATCCATTGACAGCCAGCGCGTGCAGGGTGATCTGGAAGCAGGCCGCGTGGTCATCGTCACCGGGTTTCAGGGCATCGATGAACTGGGCAACATCACCACCCTGGGGCGCGGCGGCTCGGACACCTCTGCAGTGGCCATTGCCGCGGCCATGGGGGCGGCTGAATGCCTGATCTATACCGATGTCGATGGCGTCTACACCACCGACCCGCGCGTCGTCCCCGCCGCCAGGCGCCTGCACACGGTGAGCTTCGAGGAGATGCTGGAAATGGCCAGCCTGGGCAGCAAGGTGCTGCAGATCCGTTCGGTGGAGTTTGCGGGCAAGTACAAGGTGCCCATCCGGGTGCTTTCGAGCTTCACCCCCTGGGACATCGACCTGGCCGAAGAAATGCAGTCGGGCACATTGATCACTTTTGAGGAAGACGAAAAAATGGAACAAGCCGTCGTATCCGGCATCGCGTTCAATCGCAGCGAAGCCAAGGTTTCGGTGCTCGGCGTGCCCGACACGCCCGGCATTGCCTACCGCATCCTGGGCCCGGTGGCCGACGCCAACATCGAGGTCGACGTCATCATCCAGAACATCAGCAAGGACGGTAAAGCGGACTTCAGCTTCACCGTCGGCCAAGGCGACTACCAGCGCACGCTTGAACTGCTGCGCGAAACCGTGGCGCCTGCCATGGGCGCGCAGGAAGTGGTGGGCGACCCCAACATCTGCAAGGTCAGCATCGTCGGCATCGGCATGCGCAGCCATGTCGGCGTGGCCAGCAAAATGTTCCGCGTGCTGAGCGAAGAGGGCATCAACATCCAGATGATCTCCACGTCCGAGATCAAGACTTCCGTTGTGATCGACGAAAAGTACCTGGAACTGGCCGTGCGCGCCCTGCACACCGCCTTTGGCCTGGACCAGGAAACCGCCTGATACGACCCCGCTGCTTGCCTGAAGGCGTCCTGTCTTCGGGCATAATAGCGGGATTGGAAACGTGACCGAGTGGCCGAAGGTGCTCCCCTGCTAAGGGAGTATGGGGTGTAGAGCCTCATCGAGGGTTCGAATCCCTCCGTTTCCGCCAGATAAAAAGCCTAAGTGATTGATTCACTTAGGATTTTTTCCGTTTTAGCCTTGCTCCGGCCGCCGCAGCAATACGGCGCCAATCGCCACCACCACGCACACCATCGCCGCCATGTCCTGCCAATGGGGCCATTCGCCGACGATGAGCGGTGCACTCAAGGTGCCGATGAGAGGCACCGCCATCACGCTCATGGCACTGGTGGCCGCCGGCAGCTCCCGCGCCAGCGCAAACCAGATCACCTGCGCCGCGCCATAGTTGATCAGCACGCTCCACACCAGACTCACCCATACCGCCGTGCTGAAATGCCAGTGCTGGGGCGGCTCCAGTGTCACCGCGAGCAGCACGATCACCGCTGCCGACAAAACCATCATCCACACCACCAGCGTCTCTGCGGGCAGCGTCAGATGCGCGCGGCGCATCCAGATCGTGCCCAGCGCCCAGCAGAGCGCCGCCCCCTGCATCCAGGCAATGCCCACCGGTCGGCCCGCCAGGTGTGCCCACTCGTTCCAGAGCAAAAGCGCAATGCCCGTGAGCACCGCCACGACGGCGAGTACCAGGCGCGGGGTCAGCTTGTCGCGGTACAGCAGCACGCCCAGCAGTACGGTCCACACGGGCATGGTGAACCCGAGGATGGCGGCGCGCCCGGCCGGCAGGTGCGCTACGCCGATGATGGACAACGCATGCCAGCCAAGAATGTTGGGCAGCCCCAGCACCACTACGGTCCGCCATTCCGAACGCCCCCTGGGGAGCAGGCGAATGCCTTGCATCCCGAAATACCCAGCCAGCATCAGCGCGCCGACTCCCATGGTCAGCCCCCGAAAATAGAGCGGACTGATCTCGCGCAGCGCGAGCTTCATCACCGGCCAGTTCAGGCCCCACATCAGGGTGAGCAGAACAAGGCCGATGAGCTGGCGGCGGGAGAGAGGTGTCATGAAGGAGGGGCTGCGTGCACTGATGCACAAGTGTCTTTGATTTTGGACAGATGGCCTTGCAGGCTGCTGCGTTGGGCCGGCGCGGGCGCTTAAAGCTCCATGCCCCCCATGCGTTGCGCCTATACATGCCGCTTCGGCGACGCTCCTGCCGGCCCTGCGTCGGGTGCTGCATTGGGCTGCGCGTCGGCTTGCGCGTGCAGCGCATCCAGCACATGGCAGTGCGCGTCGTCGGTGCCGTCGCAGCGGCTGCGCAGTGCGCGCAGGTCTTGCTCCAGCGCCTGCAGTTCCTTGCGGCGGGCGCGCACGTGGGCCAGGTGCTCGTCCAGCGTGTGGCAGGCCGCATGCGTGTCGGTGGGCGGCTGGGCGTTGAGCGCCACCAGCGTGCGCACTTCGCCCAGCGACATGTCCATGGCGCGGCACAGGCGAATGAAGCGCAGGCGGTGCACGTCGGCGGCGCTGTAAAGGCGGTAGCGGTTGTCCGCGCGCGCGCCGGGCGGCAGCAGCTTTTCCTTCTCGTAAAAGCGGATGTTGGCGGCCGACACGCCGGAGCGGCGCGCGGCCTCGCCAATCCGCCACGCGGCGGTGTCCTGCAAGGGCATGGCTTGACCTTCAAGTGGCTTCAAGGATTCCAATGGTGCCATTGCGGCCTTCAACCGCGTTGATTGCAAGGATTTCATGCCAGTCGAGCCCACCACCGCACGCCCTGCCGGCCCGCGCATTTCGCTTTCCTGCTGCCCCACGGAGGATGGTGGATGCGCATCGACCGCAGACCCGGCGCGCCGCAGCGCCAAGTGTTCAGGCGAGGGCGATGCATCCGTTGGTGCGCACGCAGACCATGATCACGAGCACGATCACAAACACGGGGATGGCGACGGCCACGACCACAGTGCGCTTCCGGGCTGGGCGCGCATTGGCGCCGGGCTGCTTGCGGCGACCGGGGCAGAGCTGCTGCACTTGCTGGGGCCGGATACCTGGCCTTGGCATACAGGTGGCATGTTGCTGGCCGCGGTGGCCATCCTGCTGGCGGGCCTGGGCGTCTACCAAAGCGGCGTCCGCTCGTTGATGCGGGGGCAGTTGGGCATCAGCGCGCTCATGGCGGTGGCGGTGACCGGCGCCTTTGCCATCGGCCAGTGGCCTGAGGCGGCCATGGTGATGGCGCTGTACGCATTGGCCGAGCGCATCGAAGAGGGCGCGGTGGGGCGGGCACGCCATGCCATCGGTGCCTTGCTGGCGCTTAGCCCGGACCAGGCCGAAGTTCAAAGCGCAGACGGCCAGTGGCGCAGCGTGCCCGCTGCCGACGTGGCGCTGGGCGACACGGTGCGCATCCGCCCTGGTGGCCGGGTGCCGCTGGATGGCAGCGTGACGCGCGGCGCCAGCGCCGTGGACGAATCGAGCGTGACGGGTGAAAGCCTGGCCGTGGACAAAGCTTTGGGCGACGCGCTGTTTGCCGGCACCCTCAACGCCCACGCCGAGCTGGAAATGCGCGTGACGGCCGCGTCGGGCCACACCACGCTCGACCGCATCATCCGCGCAGTGGAGGATGCGCAGGCCACGCGCGCGCCCACGCAGCGCCTGGTGGACCGTTTTGCTGCCGTGTATACGCCGGCAGTGTTTGCCATTGCTGTGCTGGTGGCCGTCGGCGCGCCGCTGCTGCTCGGCTGGGCCTGGCTGGACGCCATCTACCGCGCGCTGGTCTTGCTGGTGATCGCCTGCCCCTGCGCGCTGGTGCTCTCGACCCCAGTCACCGTGGCCAGTGGCCTGGCCGCCGCCGCGCGGCGCGGCATTTTGATCAAGGGCGGGGCCTGGCTGGAGCAGGCGCGCGGCATTCGCGCCGTGGCCTTTGACAAGACCGGCACCATCACCACCGGCCGCCCGGTGCTGGTGGGGCAGAGCGCTTTTGGCAGCGACGCCGCGCACGACGTGGCCCTGGCGCTGGCCAGCCGCTCGGACCACCCGGTGTCGCAGGCGATTGCGCTCGGACTGGGACCGCAACAAGGCGCCTTGCCGGAGGTGAGCGATTTCACCGCCCACGCTGGGCGCGGCGTGGAGGGCTGGGTGGGCGGCGAGCGCTGGACCCTGGGCAACCGGCGCTGGATGCGTGAGCTGGGCCTGTGGACCGAGACGGTTGAGGCCGCTGCCGCCGAGCACGAGGCGCAGGGCCGCAGCGTCACCTTCCTGGCCGAACGCGGTGCGGTGCGCTCGCTGTTTGCCGTGGCCGACACCCTGCGTCCGCAGGCCATCGAAGCGGTGGCCGAGCTGCGCGCCCTGGGCATCACGCCCATCATGCTCACTGGCGACCATGGCGCCGCGGCGCAAGCCGCTGCCCGCGCGGCTGGCATCGACGAGGTACAGGCCGACCTGCTGCCCGAGCACAAGCTCGGCGCCATCGCCGCGCTGCAAAAACTGCACGGCATGACGGCCATGGCGGGCGATGGCATCAACGACGCGCCCGCTCTGGCGCAGGCCGACATCGGTTTTGCCATGGGCGCCGCCGGCACCGAAGTGGCCATGGAAACCGCCGACGTGGTCATCATGAACGACGACCTGCGCCGTGTGGCCGAGACGGTGCGCCTCTCGCGCCGCACACACCAGGTGCTGGTGCAGAACATCGTGCTGGCACTGGGCATCAAGCTGGTGTTTCTGGCGCTGGCGCTGGCCGGGCAGGCCACGATGTGGATGGCGGTGTTCGCCGACATGGGCGCCAGCTTGCTGGTGGTGGCCAATGGCCTGCGCATGCTGCGCGCGGAACCTGTACGGCGCCATGGCAAGGAAGTACATTGAAAATTATCAGTAAAAAATGCCTCTAGCGCTTATGCATATTGCCTTTACAGCTATGAAAAAGATTGCATTGGCGGGCGCAGTGGGGAACCTCTTTGCGGCTGGCGTGCTCCATGCAGGCATGCGCCGTTTTCTCGCTTGTCTTGCCGTATCTCTGCTGGCACTGCGCATGCTGCTGGGCGCTGATGTGGCGCTGGCGGCCGCTGCGCGTTGCGAGCCAACGGCTGCCGCCCCTGTAGCCACGCACTGCGCTCACGGCGCTGCGGACTCCCTTGCTTGCGATACGTGCGCGGACTGCGTGCTCTGCCACGCGGTAGCGCCGCCTTTGTCGGTCGAGACGGTGCCCGCCCGCTCGGGTGCTCAACTGCCCACTGTGCAGGCTGATGGGGTTTTTGCCAGTGCGCCCGTTGCGACGGCCCTCAAACCGCCCATTGCGCGCCGCGTCGGCTGAGCCGATGGCTCCCTTTCCGGATCCGCGTGCCGCAGCACGGTTTCTCGCCCAGACTTCAGCATTCAAGGAATATTCATGTCCCAGATTTTTTCAGCCGTTTCTGTCCCCCTGCCTTCGGCTGCCAAACCTTTTCCCGCAGCGTCGAAGCCGATGCCGCGCCGCCACCTGCTGGTTGCCTTTGGCCTGATCGGTGCGGCTACCGTGGCCCCGCGACTGGCACGCGCCGCCACCGGCCCCTTGGCCGTCGAGGTCTGGAAAGACCCGAGCTGCGGCTGCTGCAAGGATTGGGTCGCCCACATGCAGGACAACGGCTTTGCCGTCACCGTGCACGACAGCGGCAACAGCGTCGTGCGAACCCGGCTGGGCCTGCCGCAAAAGCTTGGCTCGTGCCACACGGCACTGGTCGGCGGCTATCTTCTTGAAGGCCATGTGCCTGCGGGCGATGTGCGCAAGCTGCTGGCGCAAAAACCCAAGGCACTGGGTCTGGCCGTACCTGGCATGCCAGTGGGTTCGCCGGGCATGGATGGCGCGGTCTACGCCGGCCGGCGCGACCCGTACGACGTGCTGCTGGTGGCACGCGATGGCGGCACCCGCGTGTTCAGCAGCTACCGCTGAGAGAAAAAGGGCCCGGCGGCTTCAAAGCCGGACCCGGGCTTGTCAGCTTGCCTCGGCCTTGGATTTGAGCAAGGCGTAAAGCTCGTCTTTGAGTTGCAGCTTCTGCTTCTTGAGCACTTCAATTTCCAGATCGGCCGAAGGGCCGGTTTCGGCGACTAGCTGCGTTATTTTTTCGTCCAGGTGGTTGTGCTTGTCAAACAGGCGCGTGAAGTGGTGGTCGGTGTTTTTGAGTCGGGTGATCAGGTCGCGGTATTCAGGGAACATCGTTTCTCTTTCCTTCGACGGGTTGCGCGGGGAGTGCCTTACCCAAGCCCACTATAAACCGCTAGGCGGTTTGCCGCGGTGGCCGCTTATTCGTCAAGCGATGCGCTCCAGCGGCTGCCCCAGTCGCGCGCCTTGTCAATGTCTCGGCGGTCACGCTTGGTGGGGCGCCCTTCGTGCAGTGCCGCAGCGGGCTCCGGTGCCAGGCGCTGGCGCTCGGCCGCCGCCGCGCGCGCCGCCAGGCTCTCGGGAGTTTCTTCGTACAGCAACTGCGCCACCGGGGCGGGCCCGCGCGCATGACTTACGCCGCGGACCACGACGGTGCGCGGCACCTGGCCCTGGCGCAAGTCCACCGTGTCACCGGGCCGCAGTTCGCGCGAAGCTTTGGTCACGGCACCATTGACGCGTACGCGCCCTTTGGCGATTTCCTCGGCGGCGAGGCTGCGTGTCTTGAAAAAGCGCGCGCACCACAGCCATTTGTCGATGCGGGCGGTGTCGGCGGGGGTGGTCATGGGCGGCATTTTGCCGCGATCAGGCGCTGGCCGCCGGCAGGCGCACCACCGCGTCCAGCCCTGCCGTGTGGCCGTCCTCCAGGCGGTTGCACAGGACGATGCTGCCGCCCAGCGCCTGCACGATGTCCTGGCAAATCGCCAGGCCCAGGCCTGAGCCCGCATGCAGCTTGCCGCTGGAGAAAGGCTCGTAGAGGCGCGCCGCCAGTGCTTCGCTGATGCCCGGCCCCCGGTCGCTGATGCGCAGCACCGCCTGCGGTCCCTCGCGCGCCAGCACCACCGACAGGCTGCGCCCGGCGCCCGCGTGGGCAATGGCGTTGTGCAGCAGGTTGCGCGCCAGCTCGCGCAGCATCCAGGTGTCGGCGCGCACCGGGGCGGGTTCGGTGGCAATGCTGAAATCGATGTCGTGCTGGGCAATCAGCGGCGATAGCTCCAGCGCCACGTCGCGCAGCAGTTCGTCTAGCGCTGCCGGCTCGGGCGCGCTTTGCTGGCGTAGCTGCTCGACCTTGGCCAGCGCCAGCATCTGGTTGGCAAGCTGCGTGGCGCGGTCCACCGTGGTCTCGATTTCGCCCAGCGCCTGCGCGGGCGGCAAGTCGCCGCGCCGCGCCGATTGCACCTGGGTCTTGAGCACCGCCAGCGGCGTGCGCAGCTGGTGCGCGGCGTCGCGGACAAAGCGCTTCTGGTGCAGCAGCAGGTGGCGCAGGCGGCGCAGCACCTGGTTGGTGTCGTCCACCAGCGACTGCAGCTCGCGCGGCGCGGCGGCGGTGGCAATGGGGGTGAGGTCGCCCTCGGCCCGTGTGCGCAAGGTCTGGCTCAGCTGGCGCACCGGGCGCGTGGCGCGCTGCACCACGGCCCAGACGGTCAGCGCAATCACCACAATCAGCACGCCCTGGCGCAACAGCGTGCTGCGCAAGATGAGCAGCGCCTGCGCCTGGCGCAGCTCCAGCGTTTCGGCCACCTGGATGACGGCCATGCCGCGCCCACGCTCGCTCGCCACCGGCTGCAGCAGCACAGCCACGCGCACCGGCTGGCCGCGAAACTGCAGGTCGTAGAAATCGACCAGCGCCGCATACGGCGGCTTGGCCGGAATGCTGCCGCGCCACACCGGCAGGTCGGCAAAGCCCGAGACCAGTGCGCCGTCCAGACTGGAGACGCGGTAGAACATGCGGCTCTGGTTGTCGGCCTCGAAGGCTTCGAGCGCCGAGTAGGGCACGGTGGCGCGCAGCCGCGCCGCCTCGTCGTAGCCCGTCACGTCGAGCTGCTCGCTGATGCTCTTGGCCGAGGCGAGCAGGGTGCGGTCGTAGGCGGTGTGCAGCGAGGAAAGCGTCTGGCGGTACAGGCTCAGCGTGTTGAAGGCCACGAACAGCACCACCGGCAGCAGGATGCCCGCCAGCAGTTGCCCGCGCAGCGACAGCGTGCGCCAGCGCCGCGTCATGCAGGCGTCTCCTCGCGCAGCAGGTAGCCCAGGCCGCGCAGCGTCATGAGGCCGGCGCCGGTGCCCGCGAGCTTCTTGCGCAGCCGGTAGGCCACTACCTCGATGGCCTCGGGCTGCACGTCCAGCTCGCCGGGGAAAACCAGCGCGCAGAGCCGCTCCTTGGCGACGGCGTGGCCGGGCCGGGCCAGCAGCGCGCGCAGCAGCGCCGCCTCGCGTGGGGTCAGCTCCATGGGCTGGCCGCGCAGGCCGATCCCTCCGCTATCAGGTTCATAGCTGATACTGCCCACTGATATTGCGATGGAGGCAGATTTGACCTGATTTTCTGGTGCCGCTCGGCGCACCATGGCGCGCACCCGCGCTTCGAGCTCGTCCAGGTCGAAGGGCTTGGGCAGGTAGTCGTCGGCGCCCGTGTTGAGGCCCAACACCCGGTCGCCCACGGTGCCGCGCGCGGTCAGGATCAGCACCGGCTGGCGCAGGCCGGCGGCGCGCGCCTGCGTCAGCACCTGCAGGCCGTCCAGGCCCGGCAAGGAGAGGTCGAGCAGCACCGCGTCGGGCGGGTGGCGCTGCCAGTGCGCCAGGGCGGCCAGGCCGTCGCCGACTGCGGCCACGCGCAGGCCGCGCCGCTCGAGCGCGCGCGCCAGCGTGGTGCTCATCACCGGGTCGTCTTCCACCAGAAGCAGTCGCATGCCTGCACCTTATGCGCCGCCGGGGCAGCGCGCTTATGGGTGTTTTCCCTGGGCTGGCGGACAGCCAATTGACAGCCTGGGCGCGCACCATGGGCGCCGGAGCCTTCATCCACAACCCGACCCGCAGGAGACACCATGCGCCGTGACCAATTTCTCAAATCCCTTGCCGCGCTGGCTGCAGCCGGGGCGCTGCCGCTGACCGGCCAGGCCGCCAGTGGCATGAAGATCATGATTCCGGCCAACCCCGGCGGCGGCTGGGATTCGACCGGGCGCGCGCTGGGCAAGGCGCTGCAGGATTCGGGCGCCGCCTCGTCGGTGGTGTACGACAACAAGGGTGGCGCGGCCGGCGCCATCGGCCTGGCGCAGTTCGCCAGCGCCAGCAAGGGCGACCCGAATGCGCTCTTGGTGATGGGCGCGGTCATGCTCGGCGGCATCATCACCGGCAAGCCGCCGGTGGGGCTGGACCAGGTAACGCCGCTGGCCCGGCTGACAAGCGAATACAACGTCTTCGTGCTGCCCGCGAACTCGCCCTTCAAGACCATGGCCGACGTGGTTGCGCAGCTCAAGAAAGACCCCGGCAGCGTGAAGTGGGGCGGCGGCTCGCGCGGCTCGACCGAACACATCGCCGCAGCGATGATCGCGCGCGAAGTCGGCGTGGACCCGGCAAAAATCAACTACGTGGCCTTCCGTGGGGGCGGCGAGGCCACGGCGGCCATTCTGGGCGGCAACGTCAGCATCGGCGGCAGTGGCTACAGCGAATTCGCCGAGTACATCAACGCGGGCAAGATGCGCGCCATCGGCGTCACTTCCGGCGAGCGCATCAAGGGTATCCCGGTGGCCACGCTCAAGGAGCAGGGCATCAACGTGGAAATCGGCAACTGGCGCGGCGTCTATGGCGCGGGCGGTATCAGCAAGGCCGAGCGCGACGCATTGGTGGCGGCGCTGGCCAAGGCCACCAAACACGCCAGCTGGCAAGCGGCACTCGAGAAGAACAACTGGACGCCGGCCTGGCTGGCGGGCGACGCCTTCGCCGCGTTCGTGGACCAGGAGTTCGCCAGCCTGCGCGCCACCATGGTCAAGTCGGGCATGGTCTGAGGCCGGAGCCGCCATGGACGCACATTCCTCGCGCTCGGTGCGCCTGCAGACCCTGGTGGGCGCGGGCACGGTGCTGCTTGCGCTCGGTCTGGGCGCCGGCGCCGTGGGCATCTCCTCGGCGGCTGGCTACGGCGGAGTGGGGCCGAATTTTCTGCCCTGGGTGGTAAGTGCTGCGCTGCTGCTGTGCGGCGTTCTGTGTGTGCTGGAGGCCCGCACGGGCGGCTTTCGCCACCTGGAGCCCGGCTCGGGCGCCGAGCACGGCCACTGGAGCGGCTTTGCCTGGGTCTCGGCCGGGCTGCTGCTGGACGCTGCGCTGATCACGCACGCCGGCTTCATCCTGGCCTGCGCGCTGTGCTTCATGCTCGCGGCGCGCGGCTTCAAGAGCGCTGAGGGCCGGGCCGACCGCCGCGTTGGTACCTGGTTCAAGGACTTTGCCATTGGCTGCGTGGTGTCCGCGCCGGTGTACTGGATGTTCACCAAGCTGCTCGACATCCGCCTGCCGGGTCTGACCGAAACGGGGTGGCTCTGATGGAAACCTGGAACCTGCTGCTGCAAGGCTTTGCCACGGCGGCCACGCCCATCAATTTGATGTGGGCCTTTGTCGGCTGCGTCATTGGTACGGCCGTCGGCGTGCTGCCCGGCATCGGCCCGGCGGTGGCGGTGGCCATGCTGCTGCCGATCACCGTGAAGGTCGAGGCGACGGCCTCGATGATCTTCTTTGCCGGCATCTATTACGGCGCGATGTACGGCGGCTCGACCACCTCGATCCTGCTCAACACGCCTGGTGAGGCCGGCTCGATGGTGACCGCGCTCGAAGGCAGCAAGATGGCCAAGAACGGGCGCGCCGGCGCGGCGCTGGCGACGGCGGCAATCGGCTCCTTCGTGGCCGGCACCATCGCCACGGTACTGGTCACCTTCTTCGCGCCGCTGGTGGCAGAGTACGCGGTGCGCCTCGGGCCGCCCGAATACTTCATGCTGATGGTGCTGGCCTTCACTACGGTGAGTGCGGTGCTCGGCAAGAGTACGCTGCGCGGCATGGCGGCGCTGCTCATCGGGCTGGCGCTGGGCCTCATCGGTATCGACCAGATCACCGGCCAGGCGCGCTACACCGTCGGCGTGCCCGAGTTGATGGACGGCATCGAGGTGGTGCTGATTGCCGTGGGCCTGTTTGCCGTGGGTGAGGCGTTGTACTGCGTGCTCTACGAAGGGCGCACGGTCGAGACGCAGAACCGCCTGACCAGCACCCACATGACACGTGCGGAGTGGCGCCGTTCCTGGCCGGCGTGGCTGCGCGCCACGGCCATTGGTTTCCCGTTTGGCACCGTGCCTGCGGGCGGCAGCGAGATCCCGACATTTTTGAGCTACGCAGCCGAGAAAAAACTCAGCCGCCACAAGGAAGAATTCGGCACCACCGGCGCCATCGAAGGCGTGGCCGGGCCCGAGGCAGCGAACAACGCGGCCATCACCGCCACCTTGATCCCGCTGCTCACGCTGGGCATTCCCACGTCCAACACTACGGCGATTTTGCTCGGCGCGTTCCAGAACTACGGCATCCAGCCCGGCCCGCAGCTGTTCCAGACCAATGGTGCGCTGGTCTGGGCGCTGATCGCCTCGATGTACATCGGCAACGTGATGCTGCTGGTGCTCAATCTGCCGCTGATCGGCCTGTGGGTCAAGCTGCTCAAGGTGCCCAAGCCCTACCTGTACGCCGGCATCCTGGTGTTTGCCACGCTCGGGGTGTACGGCATGCGCCAGAGTGCCTTCGACCTGGTGCTGCTGTACGCCATCGGCCTGCTTGGCGTGGTGATGCGGCGCTTTGATTTCCCGACCGCGCCGGTGGTGGTCGGCATGATCCTCGGGCCGCTGGCCGAGGCGCAGATGCGCAACGCGGTGGCGATCGGCGAGGGCAAGTGGACCATCTTCCTGGAGCGCCCGGTGTCGCTCGCACTGCTGCTCGTGGTGCTGGCCGTGCTGGTGCTGCCGCGCGCGGTGCGGCGCTGGGCGGCGATGCGCCCGGCGCAAGGCGTGGCCTGAGTTTTGAATCAAATAGGGCTATAGCGATTTACCGACAAGGGTTGTAAGCTATCGTATTGATAGTTTGCCAATGCCCTGGCGGGCGCGCGTTACCATCCGCAGCATGGACGCGCTTGCCCCCGACACCCCCGCGCTGCCGCTCGATGCGCAAGGCATTCTTGAGCTGGCGGCGCGCTCGATGTTCCATTTGTTCTCCAGCGTCAGCCAGGGCATGTTCCTGGTGGACCTGCGCGGGCGCATTGTCTGGGTGAACGAAGGCTACCAGCGCTTTCTGCCGGCGCTGGGCCTGCAGCGCGTGGACCAGTTTCTCGGCCATCTGGTGGAAGACGTGATTCCCAACACCCAGATGCGCCGTGTGCTGGAGACGGGCGAAGCGGTGTTGATTGATCTGCTTACCAACCGTGCCGGTACCTTTGTAGTGAGCCGCATTCCGCTGCGCGGCGACGACGAGCGGGTGATTGGCGCCATTGGCATCGTGCTGTTTGACCACCCTGAGACCACGCTGCAGCCGCTGATCAGCAAGTTCGCTTTGTTGCAGCGCGACCTGGACGACGCCCGGCGCGAGCTGGCTGCACAGCGCGGGCGCCAGTTGCGCGCCGACAGCGGCGACGGTACGCGCCGTGCCCGCCACACCTTTGCCAGCTTTGTCGGCTCCAGCCCGGCTGCGGCCGAAGTCAAGCGCCAGGCGCGGCGCGCGGCGCAGTCCTCCAGCCCGGTGCTGCTGCTGGGGGAGACCGGCACCGGCAAGGAGCTGCTGGCGCACGCCATTCACGCGGCATCGAGCCGCGCGGCCGGGCCGTTTGTCAGCGTGAACATTGCCGCCGTGCCCGACACGCTGCTGGAGGCGGAATTCTTCGGCGTGGCACCCGGCGCCTACACCGGCGCGGACCGCAAGGCGCGCGACGGCAAGTTCAAGCTGGCCGACGGCGGTACGCTGTTTCTCGACGAGATCGGCGACATGCCGCAGAGCCTGCAGGCCAAGCTGCTGCGCGCGCTGCAAGAGGGCGAGATCGAACCGCTGGGCTCGAACCAGCTGGTGCCTTTTGATGTGCGCGTGGTGGCCGCCACCTCGCGCGACCTGAGCGCGCTGGTGCGGGAAGGCAAGTTCCGCGAAGACCTGTACTACCGCCTGCATGTGCTGCCCCTGCGCGTGCCGCCGCTGCGTGAGCGGCGCAGCGATATCCCGGCGCTGGTCGAATTGCTCGGCGAAGACATGGCGCTGCGCAACGGCACCGCAACGCCGGAGCTGCGCCCCGACGCGCTGGCGCTGCTGATGGGCCAGCCCTGGCGCGGGAACATCCGTGAGCTGCGCAATGTGCTGGAGCAGGCCGCCATGCGCAGCGATTCGCAGAGCATCGACGCCGAGCAACTCACCCGCATCCTCCGGGAGACCGGCGTCGAGCCTGCCGCGCCCCTGGCGGAAGCAGCTCCCGCCGCAACCAACGACGCCGCCCTGCTGCGGCCATTGGCAGAGCAGGTGGCAGAAGTCGAGCAGCGCGCCATTGCGGCGGCCTTGCGCGCCTCGGGCGGCAACAAGCAGGCGGCAGCGCGCGCACTGGGTATTTCGCGTGCCACGCTCTACGAGCGTCTGGAAAACCCTGAATAAATTTCAGACAAATGCCTTGTTTTCAGACAATTATTTGTCTGAAAACAAGGCATTTTAATATGGCGTGGAGCTAGAGTTCTTGTAAATCAACGGCTTACAACTTGGCACGGTCCGTGCAATCAAGGCTTGCATCACAACAGGAGGCATTCCATGCATCGTCGCACCTTCACCGCGCTCGCGGCCCTCGCCGCCACCGTATCCGTATCCGCCTTTGCGGCCGATGAAATCCGCATCGCCCACGTTTACAGCAAGACCGGCCCGCTCGAAGCCTACGGCAAGCAAACCCAGACCGGTCTGATGATGGGCCTGGAATACGCCACTGGCGGCACCATGATGGTGGGCGGCAAGAAGCTGGTGCTGATCGAGCGCGACGACCAGGGCAAGCCGGACCTGGGCAAGAGCCTGCTGGCGGCTGCCTACGCAGACGACAAAGCCGACATCGCCGTCGGCCCCACCTCGTCGGGCGTGGCGCTGGCCATGCTGCCCGTCGCTGAGGAATACAAGAAGATTCTGCTGGTCGAGCCCGCCGTGGCCGATTCGATCACGGGTGACAAGTGGAACAAGTACATCTTCCGCACTGGCCGCAACTCCAGCCAGGACGCCATCAGCAACGCCGTGGCGATGGACAAGGACGGCGTCACCGTGGCCACGCTGGCGCAGGACTACGCGTTTGGTCGCGACGGCGTCAAGGCTTTCAAGGCCAATCTCAAGCACGCCAAGATCGGGCACGAGGAATACCTGCCGCAGACCACCACCGACTTCACGGCCGGTATTCAGCGCATCGTGGATGCCCTCAAGGACAAGCCCGGCAAGAAGGCCATCGAGGTGATCTGGGCCGGTGGTACGCCGCCCTTCAACGCCCTGGCCGCGCAAGACCTGAAGAAACGCTATGGCATCGACGTGTTCACGGGCGGCAACATCCTGCCGGCGATGGCGAGCTACAAGAACTTCCCTGGCATGGAAGGCGCCACCTATTACTACTTTGGGATTCCGAAGAACGTCGTGAACGACGCCCTGGTGGCCGCGCACTACAAGGAATTCAAGGCGCCGCCAGACTTCTTCACCGCCGGTGGTTTCTCGGCGGCCATGGCGCTGGTGACGGCGCTCAAGAAAACCAACGGCGACACCGGCACGAACAAGCTCATCAAGACCATGGAGGGCATGAGCTTTGACACGCCCAAGGGCAAGATGACCTTCCGCAAGGAAGACCACCAGGCGATGCAAAGCATGTACCACTTCAAGATCAAGAACGACCCGGCCTTCGCCTGGGGCGTGCCGGAGCTGGTGCACGAGATCAAGCCCGAAGAAATGGATATTCCGATCCGGAACAACCGGTGAGCATCCCCCTGAGCGGCTTTGCCGCTCCGAGCAAGCGCCAGAGGCGCAAGCCCTTCGGAGCCGTCCAAGCCTGCGCAGGCAGGCTTGGAGCTGCGGCCCTCAGCCCCTTCTCTCGCAACGCTGCGCGTTGCGGGAAGGGGGACGACCCCAGCGCGGCGGGGCGGCCCTTGCGCGGCGTCCGCTGGCCTAGGCCGTGGTCGGCTTTGTCGTAGCGCTCGATTGTTACTTTTTTCATAGCTTCAAGCGCTTACGTAGCAAGCGCTAGAGCCACTTTTTGCCTAAATTTCAGCGCCATGCTTGAAACCCGAGACTTGACCATCCGCTTCGGCGGCCACGTCGCCGTCAATGCCGTGAGCTGCGCCTTCGCGCCCGGTACGCTGACCGCCATCGTCGGCCCGAACGGCGCCGGCAAGACGACCTATTTCAACTTGATCTCCGGTCAGCTCAAGGCGTCCAAGGGGCAGGTGTTGCTGGGCGGGCGCGAACTCTCGGGTTTGTCGGTGCCCGAGCGCGCGCGGGCCGGCCTGGGCCGGGCCTTCCAGTTGACCAACTTGTTCCCCCAGCTCACGGTGCAGGAAAACGTGCGCCTGGCGGTGCAGGCGACCCACCAGGGCAAGCACCGGCGCGGCCTGAACCTCTGGAGCATCTGGAGCGACCACACCGGCCTGATCGCGCGTGCCGACGCCATCCTCGCCAGTGTGGCGCTGCGTGAGCGGGCCGACACGCTGGTGGCCAGCTTGCCGCACGGCGACCAGCGCAAGCTTGAAGTCGCGCTGTTGATGGCGCTGGACCCGCAGGTCTACATGTTTGACGAACCCACGGCCGGCATGAGCCACGACGAGGCGCCGGTGATCCTGAACCTGATTCGCGAGCTGAAGAAAGACAAGACCAAGATCATCCTGCTGGTGGAGCACAAGATGGACGTGGTGCGCGAGCTGGCCGACCGCATCATCGTGCTCACCAACGGCACGCTGGTGGCCGATGGCTTGCCCGCCGAAGTGATTGCCTCGCCTGTGGTGCAAGAGGCCTATCTGGGTGTGGTGCAGACCGATGGGCAAGAGGTGGCCGCATGAGCGCTGCAATGACCGCCAGCTCTGCGCCGCTGCTCGAACTCTCGGGCGTGCACACGCACATTGCGGCGTACCACATCCTGCATGGCGTCCATCTCGTGGTGCCGCGCGGCGAAGTGACCATGCTGCTCGGGCGCAATGGCGCAGGCAAAACGACGACGCTGCGCACCATCATGGGCCTGTGGCGCGCGTCCCAGGGCACGGTGAAGTTTGCGGGGCAGGACATCACGCGCTTTGCCACGCCGCAGATCGCCGGGCTGGGCATCGCCTATGTGCCCGAAACCATGGGTATTTTTGGAGACCTGACGGTCAGGGAAAACATGGTGCTTGCGGCACGCAGCGCGCGCACCGCCGCGCAAATCGACGCCGAGCGCCTGGCCTGGATCTTTCAGCTGTTTCCCGCGGTCGAGAAGTTCTGGAACCACCCGGCCGGCAAGCTCTCGGGCGGGCAGAAACAGATGCTGGCCGTGGCCCGCGCCATCGTCGAGCCGCGCGAGCTGCTTATCGTGGACGAGCCCAGCAAAGGACTGGCGCCGGCCATCATCAACAACATGATCGACGCGTTCGACCAGCTCAAAAAGCGCGGCGTGACCATCCTGCTGGTTGAGCAGAACATCAACTTCGCCAAACGCCTGGGCGACAACGTGGCGGTCATGGACAACGGCGTCGTCGTGCACGCCGGGCGCATGGCAGCGCTGGCGCAAGACGAGGCGCTGCAGCGCTCGCTGCTGGGGTTGGCATTATGAGATTTAAGTGTTTTAGGCCTCTAGCCCTTATGCAGTATTGGCTGACAGCTATGAAAATAATAGTAAATAGACTGCCGGCGCGAGGTGCTGCATGAACTGGCGTGAACTCGACTGGAAGCCGCTCGCCCTGGTGCCCGTGCTGGCGCTGGCGGTACTGCCGTTTATCGGCTCAGCGTCCACCTGGCTCACGCTCACCGTGGCAGGCCTGGCGATGGGCATGATCATTTTCATCATCGCGTCGGGCCTGACGCTGGTCTTCGGCCTGATGGACGTGCTCAACTTCGGCCATGGCGTGTTCATTGCGCTGGGTGCCTTTGTCGCCGTCAGCGTGCTGGGCAGCATGGGCGACTGGACCGGCTCGCAGGATCTGTGGCGCAACCTGGTGGCTGTGATCCCGGCCATGCTGATCGCCATGCTGGTAGCGGGCGCCGTGGGGCTGGCGTTCGAGCGCTTCATCGTGCGGCCGGTGTACGGCCAGCACTTGAAGCAGATTCTCATCACCATGGGCGGAATGATCATTGGTGAAGAAATCATCAAGATGATCTGGGGCCCGGCGCAAATCCCATTGCCACTGCCCGCCGGCATGCAGGGCTCGCTCTTTATCGGCGACGCTGCCATCGAGAAATACCGCCTCATTGCCGTGGTCGTAGGCTTGCTGGTGTTTGGCGTGCTGGCCTGGACCTTGGCGCGCACCAAGGTGGGTCTACTGATTCGCGCTGGTGTGCAAGACCGCGAGATGGTCGAGTCGCTCGGCTACCGCATCCGGCGATTGTTCATTGGCGTGTTTGTCGCCGGCAGCGCGCTCGCGGGCCTGGGCGGTGTGATGTGGGGCCTGTACCAGCAGAGCGTGATTCCGCAGATGGGCGCGCAAGTCAACGTGCTGATTTTCATCGTCATCATCATCGGTGGGCTGGGCAGCACGGGCGGGGCGCTGATCGGTGCGCTGCTGGTCGGGCTGATGGCCAACTACACCGGCTTCCTCGTGCCAAAGGCGGCGCTGTTTTCGAACATTGCGCTGATGGTCGCCATATTGTTATGGCGTCCCCAGGGCGTTTATCCGGTCACGAACAGATGAAGCACCCCCTGAGTCGCTTCGCGCCTTCCCCCTTGGAAGGGGGACGCCACCGCTGCGGCGGGGCGGCCCTTGCAGGGTGGCCGCTGGTTTGGACGCGTTGTGCGTGCGTCGCGCAGTTAACGCAGGCCGCTGTAGCAATTTGAAAGTCAAGCTCGCATGTTGAACCGAATCCTCTCTGGCGACTACCCGCGCAGCCGCGTGCTGACCGTGGTGCTGGTCGCCATCTTCCTCGGGCTGGCGTTCGCGCCGTTTCTGTTCCCCGGCGTCAAGGCGCTGTCGGTCGCGGCCAAGGTGCTGGTCTTTGTCGTGCTGGTGGCCAGCTTCGATTTGCTGCTGGGCTACACCGGCATCGTGAGCTTTGCGCACACCATGTTCTTTGGTATCGGTGCCTACGGCGTGGCGGTGGCCAGCACGCGCATGGGGGCCGGTTGGGCGGCACTGGCGGTGGGCATCCTGGGGGCGTTGGTGCTGTCCTTCGTGCTCGCGCTCGCCGTCGGCCTGTTCTCGCTGCGGGTGCGCGCCATCTTCTTTGCCATGATCACGCTGGCCGTGGCAGCAGCGTTCCAGACGCTGGCGTCGCAGCTTTTCGAAATTACCGGCGGCGAGGACGGCCTGACCTTCCGCCTGCCAGAGCTGCTCTCGCCCAGCCACGAGTTTGCCGAAGACCCGTTCCTGGGCGTGTCGCTTGACGGGCGGCTGCTGACGTACTACCTGCTGTTCGTCACGGCAGTGGTGCTGGTGCTGGCACTGCTGCGCATCGTCAACTCGCCCTTTGGCCGCGTGCTCCAAGCCATTCGCGAAAACGAGTTCCGCGCTGAAGCCATTGGCTACCGCGTGGTGGTGTACCGCACGCTCTCGTCGGTGCTGTCTGCATTGTTTGCCTGCCTGGCCGGCGCCATGCTGGCGATCTGGCTGCGCTACAACGGGCCGGACACTTCGCTGTCGTTTGAAATCATGATCGACGTGCTGCTGATCGTCGTCATCGGCGGCATGGGCACCATTTATGGCGCCGCCATCGGTGCCGTGCTGTTCCTCGTCGCCCAGAGCTACCTGCAGGATTTGCTGCGCCTGGGCAATGAGGCCGCCAGTGGTCTGCCCTGGCTGGCTGCCTTGCTCTCGCCTGACCGCTGGTTGCTTTGGCTGGGCGTGCTGTTCGTGCTCTCGGTTTATTACTTTCCCACCGGTGTCGTCGGCCGGCTGCGCGCCAGCGCGGCGCGGCGCGGCGGCGCCTGATTTTTCGTTGCTTCACGTCCCACAAAAACCACCAGGAGACAAGCGCATGAAGATGGCTAAACACCCTTTGATTCCGAGCCTGCTTGCGGCAGCCGTGCTGGCTGCCTGCGGCGGCAGCGGCGATCACAACACCAATACCGCACCCGACTTCCTTGGTGCAGTGCGGGCCACGAGCTACGACGGCGCGTCCGACGATTTGCTTACTGCGGGTCTGGGGGCCTCGGGCCTGGCCGCGGCAGCGCCGCCTGCTTACGCCGATGCCCTGGCGCCCACCGCCGCCGAACTGCGCCGCGCCGCCATCCACACCAACTACCGCGCCATGCTGGATATGACAGCCGCCGGCGGCTACGGCACTTTCTACGGCCCGAACGTGGACGCCGATGGCAAGGTGACTGCCGGGGAGGGCAAGGTGGCGGGCACCGAATACCTGGCCTTTGCCGACGACGGCAGCGGCCGCAAGAACGTCACGCTGATGGTGCAATTGCCCGCCAGCTTCGATCCGAAAAAGCCCTGCATCATCACCGCCACGGCCTCGGGATCGCGCGGGGTGTACGGCGGCATTTCCACCGGCGAATGGGGCTTGAAGCACGGTTGCGCAGTGGCCTATTCCGACAAGGGTACGGGCGGCGCGCCGCACGATCTGCAAAATGACACCGTGCCACTCATGGATGGCATGCGCACCTCGGCGGCTGCAGCCGGCAAAGGCGCCGCCTTCAACGCCGGTCTCAGCGCCACCGAGCTGGCAGCGTTCAACGCTGCCACGCCCAACCGCTTTGCCTTCAAGCACGCGCATTCCGGCCAGAACGCCGAGCGCGACTGGGGCCGCAGCACCTTGCAGGCGGTGGAGTTTGCCTTCTGGGCCATCAACGAACGCTATGGCGAAGTGCAGGGCGGCGAGCACGTGAAGACCTTCACGCCCAAAAACACCATCACCATTGCGTCGAGCATTTCCAACGGCGGCGGCGCGGCCATTGCTGCGGCCGAGCAGGACGCAGACGGCTGGATCAGCGGCGTTGCTGTGTCGGAACCCGCCATCGAGATGCCGGCCAACCCCGGCGTGCGTGTGGAGCGCGGCGGCGCCGCGGTGGCCACCACGGCCAAGCCGCTGATTGACTTCACCACTGTCGCCAATCTGTACCAGGCCTGCGCCGCCCTAGCGCCCTCGATTGCGTCCACGCCTTACGCCGCTGGGTTTGCCGTGGGTTTTGCCAGTGCGGCCCTGCCGATCGCTCCCAACCGCTGTGCCAGCCTGGCAGCGCGTGGCCTGCTCAGCGCCAGCACCACGCCCACCCAGGCCGAGGAGGCTTTGCAGAAGTTGCGCGACTATGGCTGGGAGGGTGAATCAAATGCCCTGCACGCCTCGCTTGCCGCATTTGAAGTGGCCCCGGCCGTGGCCGTCACCTTCGCCAACAGCCTATCGAGCGCCAGCGTACGAGACAACCTGTGCGGGTTCAGCTACGCCGCCACGACGGCGGCCGGTGCCGTCACGCCGCTTGCGCCCGCAGCGCTGGCCGGCATGTTTGCCACCGGCAACGGCGTGCCGCCCACCAGCGGCGTGCAACTGGTCAACAACCTGGGCAAGTTCGGGCCAGCGCGCGACTTTCTCTCGGCCTCGCCGGCAGGCGCATTCGACTGGAATCTGGACGGTGCCGTGTGCCTGCGCAACCTGGTTACCGGCACGGATGCCGCCGCCAGGAAGCTGCAAGCGGGCCTGGACGAGACGCGCCGCAGCGGCAACTTGCGCGGCAAGCCCACGCTCATCGTGCATGGCCGCGCCGACGCGCTGCTGCCGGTGAACCATACCTCGCGCCCCTACGCTGCGCTCAACCGCAAGGTGGAAGGCGCGGCCAGCCAGCTCAGCTATATCGAAGTGGCGAACGCCCAGCATTTCGACAGCTTCATCGGCCTGCCCACGGTACTGCCTGGGTACGACAGCCGCTATGTGCCGCTGCACATCTACCTGAACCGTGCGCTCGATGCGATGTACGCGCACCTGAGCAGCGGCGCGGCACTGCCAGCCAGCCAGGTGGTGCGCACCGTAGCGCGCGGCGGTGTCCCCGGCCGTGCGCCGGCGCTCGGCACGGCCAACCTCCCGGCGATTGCCACGGTTCCGGCAGCAGCCAATGCCATCGTGCTGACCCCGGGCTCCATCTCGGTGCCAGAGTGAGCCTCGCGCCCCGTACCTTCAGCCGTGCGGGGCCACTTGCATCCCTAGGAGCCAACCGTGAATTCAATTTCTTCGCTGCGCACAGGCGCTGCCTGGCCGCGCGTGTTCGCTATGTTCTGCGTGGTCTTGGCGCTCTTCGGCCAGGGCGCTGCGCGTGCCGCTGAAATCGTCATTGGCCAGGTGGCTCCGCTGACGGGTGTGCTGGCCAGCTCGGGCGAGCAAATGGTGCTCGGCGGAAAGATTTACTTCGATGCCGTCAATGCCCAGGGGGGCGTGCACGGCGCCACATTGCACCAGCTGGTGGTGGATGACGGCTACGACGTGAGCAAAACGGTGGCGCGCACCCGTGAACTGCTGGCACGCCCAGACGTCGTGGCCTTGTTCGGCTTTGCTGGCACCGCCAACATCACGCAGTTGCTCAAGGACGGCGTGCTCGCGGACGGGGGTGCAGCGCTGGTGGCGCCCTACACCGGCGGTGAATCGCTGCGATCGCCGTTCAACCCCTGGATCTTCCACGTGCGTGCTGGCTATGTCGACGAAGCCGAGCATATGGTGCAGCAGCTCACCACGCTGAACATGAACCGCATCGCAGTGATGTACCAGGACGACGGTTTTGGCCAGTCGGGGCTGGAGGGCGTGGAGGCTGCGCTGGCGAGGCGCAAGCTCAAGCTGGCGGCAGTGGCAAGCTACCCACGCAATACCGACGACGTAGCGGCCGCCGTCAAGACCATCTCGGCCGCCAATGTCCACGCGGTCATCATGATTGCGGTCAACAAGCCCGCAGCAGCGTTCATCAAGAAGTACCGCGAGGCCGGGGGAGGGGCCCAGCTCTACAACATCTCAGTGGTCAACCCTGCCGAAATCGTGCGCTTGGCGGGCCTGGAAAATGCCCACGGCCTGGGCATCAGCCAGGTGGTGCCTTTTCCCTATCAGCCCAAGCTCTCGGTGGTGCGCGAATACCAGCAACTGCTGGCAAAGTACGCGCCCGGCGCCGAGCTGAACTACACCAGCTTCGAAGAGTTTCTGGGTGCCAAAGTGCTGGTGGAAGCCCTGCGCCGCGCTGGCCCGGCGCCCACGCGCGCGGGCGTGGTCAAGGCGCTCGAATCGCTACAGAAATTTGATCTGGGTGGCTTGGTCATCAGCTATTCGCCCACCAACCGCATTGGTTCGCGCGGCGTGGAAGTCACCGTGATCGGCAGTACTGGCCGACTCATGAAATAAGCACCTCTCAAGGATCTCGCATGCAACCGCGCTCGCGCTATGCCACCTGTGCCGGCTATGAAATTCATTTCATGGAATGGGGCGCCCCCGACGCTCCGGTAATCGTCGCCTGGCATGGCTTGGCGCGCACCGGGCGCGATATGGACCCCTTGGCCCAGCATCTGGCGGATCGCTACCGCGTTATCTGCCCCGACACCCTGGGGCGGGGCCTGAGCCAGTGGGCGCGCCACCCGGCCGAGGAATACAGCCTGCGCTTTTATGCGCGCATCGCGGCCGATCTGTTTTCGCAGTTGGGCATTGATCGCGCGCACTGGATCGGTACATCGATGGGCGGCTCCATTGGAACGGTCAGCGCAAGCGGCCTGTTCGAGCCCGCGCTGCAGGGCGCCATCCGCAGCCTGCTGCTCAACGACAACGCGCCTCAGCTTGCCGACGCAGCGCTTGAACGCATCAAGGCCTACGCCGGCCAGCCGCCAGCGTTTGACACAGTGACCGAATTGGAAGCGTTTTTTCGCCAGGTGTACGCGCCCTACGGCTGGCTGTCCGATGCGCAGTGGCGCCTGCTGACGGAGAGCTCGACGCGCCGGCTCGCGGACGGCCGTGTCACCCCGCACTACGACCCGGCCATGGTGCAGCAGTTCACCCGGCACGACAACGACTACCTGATCTGGGACCACTACGACGCGCTGAATCTGCCCGTGCTGTGCCTGCGCGGAGCCGATTCCGACCTGGTGTTGCCGCAAACCACGGCCGCGATGCAGACCCGCGGCCCCGGCGCACGCGCCCAGTTGCAAGTGACGCAAGTTGCCGGCTGCGGCCACGCCCCCGCCCTCAACGTGCCCGAGCAACTGGCCCTGGTGGATGCATTTCTGGCGCGGGTGGAGGTCGGCTCCTAGGCGCCGCCTTGCGAGATCGTGAACAGGCTCTAAGCTCGGCGCATGGCGCACCTGCGCCACGAAGCAGTCGAGCAAGGATGAAACATGATTGACGGATTGGTAGCGGGCCGCCTCCATAGCGCGCCCGGTGAACGCATGGACAAGGCGGGCAGGGCCTTTGTGGTGGCAAAGGTGCTCGCCTCGGCGTCCGAGGGCGAAAACCTCATTGTCAATGTCATCGCTTTTGACCAAGAGATCTGCACCGCGCTGCTCGCACTGCGCGATGGCGACAGCATCGCGCTGGCCGGAAGCCTGACGCCGCGCGTCTGGACGGACAAGCAGGGCAACACCCGGCCCAGTCTGGATATGGTGGCGAACGGGTTTTTGACGGCCCATCACGCTGCTCAGAGTCGTGGCCCGTTGGATGGTGGGTGAGGTGCGCTGACGCATCTGAGCCCCACGTGGTCGGATTTGGCGTGAGGATAAGGTGACAGGTTGCGCACCCAGCCACGAAAAAGCCCCTGACTCTTGCGAATCAGGGGCCTTCATGTGGTGCCGGAGAGATGAATCGAACACCCGACCTTCTCATTACGAATGAGCTGCTCTACCGACTGAGCTACACCGGCTTAGCTAAAAATTATAGCCCGGAATGGTAGCTGGTCACGCGCTCGACTTCGTTTTTCGAGCCCAGGATGACGCTGACGCGCTCATGCAGCTTGGTGGGCTGGATGTCCAGGATGCGCTCCTTGCCGTTGGTGGCGGCGCCGCCGGCTTGTTCGATCAGCCAGGCCATGGGGTTGGCCTCGTACATCAGGCGCAGCTTGCCGGGCTTGCCCGGCTCGCGCTGGTCCCAGGGGTACATGAAGACGCCGCCGCGGGTGAGGATGCGGTGTACGTCGGCCACCATGCTGGCGATCCAGCGCATGTTGAAGTCTTTGCCGCGCGGGCCCTCCTGGCCCTGCAGGCATTCGTCGATGTAGCGGCGCACGGGCGGGGCCCAGTGGCGCATGTTGCTCATGTTGATGGCGAATTCCTGCGTGTCGGCGGGGATGCGCACGTTCTCTTGCGTGAGGACGAACGAACCCTGCTCGCGGTCCAGCGTGAACATGACGACGCCGTCGCCCACGGTCAGCACCAGCGTGGTCTGCGGGCCGTAGACGCAGTAGCCGGCGGCGACCTGGCGGTTGCCCGGCTGCAGAAAATCGCCTTCGTCCACGCCGCGGTCATCCTCGGGCATGTGCAGCACGCTGAAGATGGTGCCGATACTGACGTTCACGTCGATGTTGCTGGAGCCATCAAGCGGGTCGAACAGCAGCAGGTATTCGCCCTTGGGGTAGCGGTTGGGGACGACGTAGATGGCATCCATTTCTTCGGACGCCATGCCCGCCAGGTGGCCGCCCCATTCGTTGGCTTCGATCAGCACCTCGTTGGCGATGATGTCGAGCTTTTTCTGGATTTCGCCCTGCACGTTTTCGCTGTCGGCACTGCCCAGAACGCCGCCGAGCGCGCCCTTGTTCACGGCGTGGCTGATGCTCTTGCAGGCGCGTGCGACCACTTCAAGCAGCAGGCGCAACTGGCCGGGGATGAGGCCGTCGATGCGCTGCTGCTCCACGAGGTAGCGGGTGAGGGAGATTTTCTTGGGGGGTGTCATGGGGTCTCCAAAGCGCGGGTGACGACCTCGCGCACGTCTTTGCTGAGTTTGGCGTGTCCGGCCACCTGGGCAATGGCAGCTTGGGCCGCGCTGCGCCAGGGCTCGGCCAGCTTGCTCCAGCGGTCCAAGGCGCGTGCCAGGCGGGCGGCGACTTGTGGGTTGATGGCGTCAAGCGCGAGCACGCGTTCGACCCAGAAGCGGTAGCCCGCGCCGTCTGCGCGGTGGAAGGCGCCCGGGTTGGCGCTGCAGTAGCTGAAGATGAGGCTGCGCGCGCGGTTGGGGTTGCTCAGATGGAAGTCGGGGTGCTTCATCAGTGCCTGAACCGCGGGCAGTACGTTGCCGCCGCGATCGGGCGTGCCGGCTTGCAGGGCAAACCATTTGTCGATGACCAGGGCGTCGTCCTTGAACAAGGCATGGAAGCGCGCCAGTGCGGTCGCGGCGTGCGGGTGGCCGCTGGTGACCAGGGCAGCGAGCGCAGCAAAGCGGTCGGTCATGTTGCCGGCATCCTTGAAGCGCTGCAGCGTTTTGCCGGGCCAGACGGCGTCACCCGTGTGCTGTGCGGCGAGGCACAGCATGGACAGCGCCTGGCCGGCGAGGGCGCGGCGGCCGGCCGACGCCGCGTCCGGCTGGTAGGCGCCGGTGTCGTGGCTGGCTTCGTAGGCGGCTTCCCAGTCGCTGCGCAGGGCGGTGGCCAGTTGCAGGCGCATGGCTTCGCGCACTGCATGCACGCGCTGCGGGTCCACCACGTCGAGCTGCTCGGCCAGGTAGCTTTCGGAGGGCAGGCTCAGCACCAGCTCCTTGTAGGCGGCGTCGAGCTGCGGGTCGCGCAGCGTGCGGCGCAGGGCGGCGAGCAGGTCGGCGTCCATGATTTCAGCATCAAATGTGCCTCCAGCGCTTGATGCATCTGCGCTACCAGCTATTGCATTGATAGCGCAACGCAGCATCAGGCGCTGGCCTGCTTCCCAGCGGTTGAAGGCGTCGGTGTCGTGCGCCAGCAGCGTCAGCAGTTCGGCGTCGGTGTAGGCGTAGTCCAGCCGCACGGGTGCGCTGAACGAGCGCAGCAGCGAGGGTACGGGCGCGCTCGCCACGCCGATGAAGCGCAGCGTCACGCTGGTCGCGTCGAGCACCACGGTGCGCGTGCTGGCGCCGGGGGCGGTTTCGCTGTCCATCTGCAGGGGCAGGGCGCTGCCGTCCTGTGCCAGCAGGCCCAGTTCGACGGGAATGACGAAGGGCAGCTTGCTTGGCTGATTGGGTGTGGCCGGGCAGCTCTGGCTGAGCGTGAGGGTGTAGGTCTGCGCGGCGGCGTCGTATTCGCCTTGCGCCTTGACGCAGGGTGTGCCGGCCTGGCTGTACCAGCGTTTGAAGGCGTCCAGCCGCGTGGCCAGCTCGCTGCCGGGGTTGGCGTCGGCAATCGCGGCCGCGAAGTCGTCGCAGGTGACGGCCTGGCCGTCGTGGCGCTCGAAGTACAGCTTCATGCCACGCGCAAAGGCCTCGCGGCCCACCAGGGTGTGCATCATGCGCACCACTTCAGCACCTTTTTCGTAAATGGTGACGGTGTAGAAGTTGTTGATTTCCACGTAGCTCTCGGGCCGCACCGGGTGCGCCATGGGGCCAGCGTCTTCGGGGAACTGCACGGTGCGCAGCACGCGCACGTCTTCGATGCGCTTGACGGCGCGGGCTGAGGCGCTGCCCGCCATGTCCATGGAAAATTCCTGGTCGCGGAACACCGTCAGGCCTTCCTTGAGGCTGAGCTGGAACCAGTCGCGGCAGGTGACGCGGTTGCCAGTCCAGTTGTGGAAATACTCGTGGCCGACCACGCTTTCGATGTTGGAAAAATCAACATCGGTGGCGGTGGCCTGGCTGGCCAGCACGTACTTGGTGTTGAAGACGTTCAGGCCCTTGTTCTCCATGGCGCCCATGTTGAAGTCGCTGGTGGCGACGATCATGAAGCGCTCCAGATCCAGGCTGAGGCCAAAACGCGTTTCGTCCCAGGCGACGCTGGCCATCAGCGAATGCATGGCGTGCTCGGTCTTGCCCAGGTCGCCGGGGCGCACGTACACCTCCAGCAGATGCTCCTTGCCCGTGCGGGACGTGATGCGCTGCTGGCGGGCGACGAGCTTGCCGGCCACCAGGGCGAACAGGTAGCAGGGTTTCTTGTGCGGGTCCACCCATTTGGCAAAGTGCCGGCCGCCCTCAAGCTCGCCTTGCTCTACCAGGTTGCCATTGGAGAGCAGCACCGGGTACTGCGCCTTGTCGGCGCGCAGCAGCACCTGGTAGCTGGCCATGACGTCCGGGCGGTCGAGGAAGTAGGTGATGCGGCGAAAGCCCTCGGCCTCGCACTGCGTGAAGAACGTGCCCTGGCTCACGTAGAGCCCCATCAGCGCGGTGTTCTTCTCGGGCGCGCAGGTGGTGAAGATCTCCAGGTCAAAACCGGCCTCGTCCTGGGGCAGGTTCTCGAGCACCAATTGGCCTGCGTCCATGCGGAAGGACGTGCCGGCGCCGTTGACCATCACGCGCGCCAGGTTCAGCTCGTCGCCGTCGAGCCGCAGCGGCTGCAGCGTCACGTTGCTGTTGCGGCGCACGTGCATGCGGTTCAAGACGCGTGTCTTGGCCGGGTCGAGGTCGAAGGTGAGGTCTACGGTGTCGATCCACCAGGCCGGGGCCTGGTAGTCGCCGCGGTGGCGGGCGGTGGCGGGTGCCTGGCCGTCTTCGCGCAATGAAAACATGCAATGTCCTTAAATGCCTTGCTTGAGCGAGGCTTCGATGAAGGCGTCGAGGTCGCCGTCCAGCACTTTCTGGGTGGCGGAGATTTCGACGTTGGTGCGCAGGTCTTTGATGCGGCTGTTGTCCAGCACATAGCTGCGAATCTGGTGGCCCCAACCCACGTCGGTCTTCGTGTCTTCGAGCCTTTGCGCTTCTTCCTGGCGCTTGCGCATCTCGAAGTCGTAGAGCTTGGAGCGCAGGCGCTGCCAGGCGATGTCGCGGTTGCCGTGCTGGCTGCGCCCGTCCTGGCACTGCACCACGATGCCGGTAGGCAGGTGCGTCAGGCGCACGGCCGAATCGGTCTTGTTGATGTGCTGGCCGCCGGCGCCGCTGGCGCGGTAGGTGTCGGTGCGCACGTCCGACGGGTTGATGTCGATCTGGATCGAGTCGTCGATGTCGGGGTAGACGAACACGCTGGCAAAGCTGGTGTGGCGCCCGCCCGAGCTGTCGAACGGGCTTTTGCGCACCAGGCGGTGCACGCCGGTTTCGGTGCGCAGCAGGCCGTAGGCGTACTCACCCTCGATATGGATGGTTGCGCCCTTGATGCCGGCCACGTCGCCCGCGGTTTCGTCGTCCACGCTGGTCTTGAAGCCCTTGCGCTCGGCATAGCGCAGGTACTGGCGCAAGAGCATGCTGGCCCAGTCGCAGGCCTCGGTGCCACCAGCGCCGGCCTGGATATCGAGGTAGCAGTTGAGCGGGTCGGCTTCGTTGCGGAACATGCGGCGGAATTCGAGCTCCTCGATGTCCGGGCGCAGCTTGGCGGTCTCCAACTCGATGGTGCGAAGGCCGGCCTCGTCGCCTTCGTCGCGGCTCATTTCGAACAACTCGGTGTTGTCGGCCAGCTCGCGCGTCAGGCGCTCGAGCGTGACCACCACGCCGTCGAGCGATTTTTTCTCTTTGCCGAGTTCCTGGGCCTTCTTCGGGTCGTTCCAGACCGAAGGGTCTTCCAGCGAGGCGTTTACCGTGCGCAGGCGTTCAAATTTGGCATCGTAGTCAAAGATACCCCCGTAACTCACGGGTACGCTCCGTGAGGTCTTGCAGGGAGTTGCCGATGAGGTTGATGCGTTCTGCTTCCATGGTGTTGTCTTTGGGTGTCTGGTGAGTAATCGGGCATTTTCTCACGCGCTGCAGACCGAAGTAATTTGCTATCCAGAAAATAGCTAAAAACCTAGGCCCAATAAGCGCTGGAGCCTTATTTTCCTTAAAATTTTGGCCGTCAAGGCACAGGGGGTTTGCCGGCAGCCTGTGGGTGGGCATGCAGCCAGTCTGGCAAGGCGTCGCCAGGCATGGGGCGGGCGTAGAAATAGCCCTGGGCCTCGGTGCAACCCTGTTCCAGCAGGAAGGCGAGCTGCTGCACTGTCTCGACACCCTCGCCGGTGGTCTCGATGCCCAGGGCCTGTGCCATGCGCACGATGGCGCTGACCAGGGCGCGGTCGCTGGCGTCCTCGCCCAGGTCGCGCACAAAGGATTGGTCGATCTTGAGCTTGTGGATGGGAAAGCGCTTGAGCAGGCTGAGCGACGAATACCCGGTGCCGAAGTCGTCAATGGCCAGGCGCACGCCAAGGGCGTTCAGTTGGTCCATGGTGGCGCTCGCCGACTGCGGGTCGTCCAAGGCCACGCCCTCGGTCAGCTCCAGCTCCAGCGCATGCGCCGGCAGCTCGGCCTGGGCCAGCATCTGGCCAATGCGTTCGGGCATGCCGGGCTGGCGAAACTGCACGGCCGAGAGGTTGACGGCCACGCTGGGCACCGCATGGCCCGCCTGTTGCCAGGCGCGCAGCTGCGCCAGGGCTGTGCGCAGCACCCAATCGCCAATGGCCAGAATCTGGCCGCTGTCTTCGGCCAGCGGGATGAATTCGGTGGGCGAGATGGCGCCCAGTTCGGGGTGCTGCCAGCGAAGCAGCGCTTCGACGCCGCGCAGTTGGCCGGTGGCCATACCGACCTGTGGCTGGTAGTGCAGCGTGAACTGCTCGCGCTCCAGCGCGCGGCGCAGGGCGTTTTCCAGCATCAGGGCGCGGGCCGATTGGGCCTGCATCTCGGGCGTGAAGAACCGGTGGGTATTGCGCCCGCCCTGCTTGGCACGGTACATGGCCACGTCGGCCGATTGCGTAAGCGTTTCGAAATCTGCGCCGTCGCGAGGGAACACGGCAATGCCCATCGAGGGCGCCATGGTCAGCTCGTGGTGTCCGATCTGGTAGGGCGTCTTGGAGGCATCGAGCAGTTTGCCTGCCACGCGTTCAGCACCCCTGGCATCGGCGCCGGGCAGCAGCAGAATGAACTCGTCGCCGCCGAGGCGGCAGACCGTGTCCTTGTCGCGCACCACGGCGCGCAGGCGCTCGGCAATGGCCACCAGCAGGGCATCGCCGACGCGGTGGCCCAGCGAGTCGTTGACGTGCTTGAAATGGTCGAGGTCGAGGAAAACGACGGCCAGCGGTGTGTTGTTTTGCTGAGCCGCCGCGATGGCATCGCGGCTGCGCTCGGCCAGCAGCGTGCGGTTGGGCAGACCAGTCAAGGCGTCGTAGTGGGCCAGCCAGTGGATGCGGTCGCGGTCGACGCGGCGCTCTTTCATTTCGCGGTGCAGGGTGTCGACGGTTTCGCTGAGCTCGCGCGTGCGTTCCTGCACTTGGCGTTCGAGCTCGGCCTGGGCCTGAGCCACCGCGGCCTGGGCGCTGCGGCGCTCGGTCACGTCCATCACGGTCCATAGCGATCCCAACTCGGGCTTGCCCGGATGCAAGGCCCGGCTGCGGACTTCGCAGACGATCTGGCTGCCGTCCTTGCGGCAAATGGTGACTTCGCCCGCAAACGAATCGCCGCGCTGCAGGACCGGATGGCTGCGCTGCGCAATGTCGTCCCACTCGGCGTCGGTGGCATACCACTGCCGCGTCGAGCAGCCGGTCAGCTCGCCCGGACCGTAGCCCAGCATGTTTTCGAAGAAGCTGTTGCAGCGCGTCATCTTGCGGTCGACGAGGTAGACGATGCCCACCATGGCGTGGTCAAACAAGGTCTGCTTTTCCCACAAAGCGGCTTCCAGTTGCTTCTGCGCAGTTTTTTGCGCATCGAGATCATCGAGGACCCAGACGGCCCCATCGAGCGGCTCGGCAGTGTTGATCAGGCTGCCGGTGAGGCGGGCCCAGAAACGCCGGCCGTCGCGCCGCCGCATTTCGCGTTCGGTGGTGTAGGGCTTGCCGGCCGCGATCACGGGAAAGGCCGCGCGCCCCAGATCGCGGTAGGCCGCTCGACCCAGGGAAAAGCTCTCGCTGCGCTGGCCAATCAGTTCGGCCGCCGAGGCGTAGCCGAACAACTGTGCAAACCGGGCATTGCAGCGCACCACCTGCCGTTCGCGGATGAAAACGATGCCCGCCCCCGCGTTGTCCAGCAGCGCCTGCAGCTCTTGCAGGGTGCGCTCAGGCGAGGCAGTGTTCGGGGGCGCGGCAGAAAGGGAGGAGGCGAACTCGTTCAATGAAACAGCGGTGCGGAGGCGGTCGGACGGATGCAGGGGGCCTTGGCCACGAGATTGTATGAAATTGTTTCGCCATCGGCCGTGGGCGCGCCTGAATCTCTGAATCTATCTGCGAGGGCGTGCATGCGGAGCGTCCGGTCGCAGACGACTCCCTGGTCTCGGTGCGGGAGCGTCACGAACGTGTCACAAAGGCTGCACAAACTGCCAGGCACACCGAGCGCGGTGTGCGTACGCCACTTGCGCACTTCGCCGGTGCGGCCTGATTGTCGCAGGCTGTCCTTTTGCTTTGAGGGTTCTGCTCGCCTATGCTTCGTCCGCTCCTGTGTCTCGCTGCGCCACCACTTGCCGAAGGCGTGGCGCCGCTGTCTGGGCCGCCCATGCCAGCCGCCGCCGTGCCCCGTCTGGAAGCCGCGCTGCTGGACCGCGATTTGAGCATCCTGGCGTTCAACGAACGCGTTTTCGACTGGGCTGCGCGGTCCGACGTGCCTTTGCTCGAGCGCCTGCGCTTCCTGGCCATCGTGTCCTCGAACCTGGATGAGTTTTTTGAAGTGCGCGCCGAGCTGCACCTGGCGTCTGCGCGCAGTTCGGGAGGCGGCCGGCCGGCTTTCGAGGCCATTGCGTCCACGGTGCGCCAATTGGTGAACCGGCAGTACGCGCTCTACCAGAACGAATTGCTCCCACAACTGGCGCAGCAGGGCATCCGGGTCATCGCGCATGGCGAGCGTTCGCCCGTACAGCACCGCTGGGTGCGTGCCCTGTTCGAGCGCGAGGTGCGTCCGTTGCTGCTGCCGGTGAGCCTGGACCCCGCGCATCCCTTTCCCCAGGTGGCCAACAAGTCGCTCAATTTCATCGTCCGGCTCTCCGGCAGCGATGCGTTCGGTCGCCACAACGAGGTGGCCATCGTGCGCGTGCCGCGGGCCTTGCCGCGCTTTTTCCGCCTCCCGGCGTCCGTCGCGCCCGAAGGCCGGCAGTTCGTCAGCGTCTCAAGCGTGGTGCGCGCGCACTTGTCCGACCTGTTCCCGGGCCGTGAGGTGACGGAAATGTCGCAGTTTCGCGTCACGCGCCATTCCGATCTGGCGGTGGACGAAGAAGACGTGCGCAGTCTGCGCACCGTTCTGCGCCAGGGCCTGCAGCAGCGCAATTTTGGTCAGGCGGTGCGCCTGGAGGTGTCAGCGGGCTGCTCGGAGTTTCTCTGCGCCTTCCTGCTGCACCAATTTGAACTGCCCGAGGCGGCCATGTACCGCGTGGAAGGCCCGGTGAATCTGGTGCGCTTGTCTCAACTGGTCGATCTGGCCAGCGAGCCCGCGCTGCTGTTCCCGGCCTGGACGCCGCGCTGGCCGGTTGATTTGCCGCGCACCGGCTCGATGTTCGCGCATCTGCACGCCGGGGACGCGCTGGTGCACCAGCCGTACGAGAGCTTCGATGCGGTGCTTGCGCTGCTGCGCGAAGCCGTGTTTGACCCGGCGGTGGTCGCCATCAAGCAGACCATCTACCGCACCGGCTCGGACCTGCAGTTGCTGGAGCTTTTGCGCGAGGCGGTGCGGCTGGGCAAGGAAGTGATGGTGGTGGTGGAGCTGAAGGCGCGCTTTGACGAGGAAGCGAACATCAACTGGGCCGAGGCGCTCGAGAGCGCTGGCGCCCAGGTGGTGTACGGGGTGCTTGGCCTCAAGACGCACGCCAAGATGCTGCTCATCACCCGGCGCGAAGGCCGGCGCATGCGGCGTTATGGCCATCTTTCCACGGGCAATTACAACGCGGGCACCGCGCGCTTGTACACCGATCTGAGCTACCTGACGGCCGACCCCATGCTCACCGCCGACATGGACCAAGTCTTCAGTCATCTGGCGAGCCAGAGTGCGCTGCCGCGCATGCGGCGCTTGCTGGTGGCGCCGTTTCACCTGCAGCAGCGCATGCTCAAATGCGTGGCCGCAGTGGGTGAGGCGGCAGCGCAGGGGCAGCAAGCGCGCATCGTCCTCAAGATGAACGCGCTCACGGACGAAGCGCTGGCGCTGGCGCTGCTGAAAGCGGGGACCCAGGGGGCGCGTATCGACCTGATCGTGCGCGGCGCCTGCATCGTGCCCGCGTGCGTTCCGGGTGTGAGCGAAAACATTCGTGTGCGCTCGGTGATCGGCCGCTTTCTGGAGCATGCGCGCGTGTTTTATTTTGCGCACGGTGAGGAGCAGGTGCTGTATCTCTCCAGCGCCGACTGGATGAACCGCAACATGCTGCGCCGCGTCGAGCTGGCGTGGCCGGTGTCCGATCCGCGCCTGCGCCAGCGCATCATTGACGAGTGCCTGGTCGGAGCGTTGCACGATGACCGCGACGCCTGGCAGTTGCGCGCCGATGGCAGCTATGCCCGTGCGCAGCATCCTGTCACCGGCAACAGCGTTCAGGCCGCGCTGATGGCGCGCTATGCCCAGTGCGCAAGCGACGCGGTGCGCCGCGCCCGGTGATGGATCTCATCCTCTGGCGCCATGCGGAAGCCGCTCCGGGCGGCGCTGGCATTGAAGACCTGCGGCGCCCGCTGACGGCGCGCGGCGAGCGCCAGGCGGCGCGCATGGGCCGGTGGCTCGACTGCCAGTTGCCCGAAGGCCTGCGCGTGCTGTGCAGCCCGGCGCTGCGCACGGAGCAGACGGCGCGCACCCTGGGTCGCAAGTACAGACTGTGCGCCGAACTGGCGCCGGGCAGCACGGCGCAAGAGCTGCTTGACTGCGCGCGCTGGCCGCAGGGGCGCGGCACTGTGCTGGTCGTTGGACACCAGCCCGTGCTGGGCGAGGTGCTGGCCCAGACGCTTGGCCTGGCGGGCGGGGCCTGCGCAGTGCGCAAGGGCGCGGTGTGGTGGCTGCGCCAGCGCCAGCGCGTCGACACATGGGAAACCGTGCTGCTGGCAGTGCAGTCGCCTGAGCTGCTCTAGTGTGCAGTCCCGCAAATACATTGCCTAGAAAACAGCGCCTTCCTGCCCAGTACCGCGTTGCAAATCCTCGTGATAGCAATGGCTATCACTGCGGTTTGCGTCTTGTCCTGAGCACGAATCCATCGATTTCATTTCAGGCAACTATCTACGGGACAGCACACTAGTTTCCAATAATAAAGGCAGCTAGCGCAATTCCATTATAGGAATGTAGCTATATTTACTATAGCAATCGACAGGGCGGATGGCGCGGGAGCGGATCAGGGCAGATCAAGCTGAAGGTCCCAGGGCGTTTTGTTCCACGCCGCCGCTTCCTCCTGCAGCAGATAGGCCGATTGCGGAAATTCGCTCGCCCAGCCGGGCCGCGCCTGCAGGGCAAAGCGCTGACCGGACAGGCGCAGGCTCAGCCCTTCGGTCGACGGGTCGCGCCGCGCATGGCACAAGGCTTTGGCCAGCCGCAGGCACAGCAGTTGCAGGGCCAGCGTGGTGTCACTCATGTCCACGTCCAGTTTGCGCGGCTTCCCGCGCTGGCCGAGCACCAGCGTGCCCAGTTGGGCGAGCTCGTCGCGCGAAAAGCCTGCCGCGTCGGTGTTGTCCAGAATGTAGGCGCCGTGGCGGTGCGCATCAACATGCGAGACGATGCAGCCGATCTCATGCAACTGTGCTGCCCAGGCCAGTTCTCGCGCGCCCACCGCGTCCTGGCCGCGCAGTTGTCCGTACAGATCCACCGCCGTGCGGGCCACGCGCGCAGCCTGCTCCGCATCGACGGCAAAGCGTTGCATGAGGGTCTGCACGGTGAGCACGCGCAGGTCGGATTCGGGGTGTTCACGCTGCACCATGTCATACAGCACACCCTGGCGCAGCGCTCCCTGGGCCACCTTCAGGCTGTCGATGCGCAGCAGGTCGAACACGGCGCACAGTACGCTGATGCCGCCCCCGATCACCGGACGCCGGTCTTCCTTGAGTCCGTCCAGGCGCACGCGGTCGGCACTTTGCGCGCGCAGCAATTGGGCTTTGAGCCAGATCAGGCCGTCGCGGCCGATGCGATCGCGCTCGAAACCGGCTCCCGCCAGAATGTCCGCCACCGCTCCCACCGTGCCAGAAGCGCCGTAGGCCAGCTCCCAGTGGTCGGATGAAAACATCAGCGCTGCATCTTCCAAGGCGGCTTGCGCGGCCACCTCGGCGCGCTCAAAGGCGCTGGCGGTAAAGCGGCCATCGGCGAAATACTGCACCGACCAGGCGACGCTCCCCACGCGGTAGGACGCGACCGCGCGGGATTGGAATTGTTGACCGAGGATGAGCTCGGTCGAGCGACCGCCAATGTCGATCACCAGCCGGCGCTCGTCCGACTGCGGCAGCAGGCGCGCCACGCCCTGGTAGATCAGGCGGGCCTCCTCGGGGCCGGAGACCAGGTCGATGGCATGGCCCAGCACCTCGCTGCCGCGGTGCAGAAAGGCTTCGCGGTTGTTGGCCTCGCGCAGTGTCTGCGTGGCCACTGCGCGCACCTGCGCATGCGAGAAACCCCCCAGCCGTTCGGCAAAGCGCGCCAGGCAATCCCAGCCGTGCTGCATGGCGTCCAGGCTCAGGTTGTGGTCTTCGTCCAGGCCGCCTCCCAGGCGCACGGTTTCCTTGAGGTATTCCACGCGCTGGATATGGCCGCTGTCCTGTCGGCCGATTTCGAGGCGAAAGCTGTTGGATCCAAGATCCACGGCGGCGAGCAATGTTCCGTTTTGCATCTGGGGAAAATGGGGGAAAAACTGGCAGTTAGAAGCGGCGTTGGGCAGGATAGCACCCGCATGCGCTGCGCCCGGCCCGGCCGGCACTGCAGCAGCCCGCTGGTCAGCCGATCAGTCGCCCATCGGCGGACAGCATGGTCTGGGTCACGTAGCCGCTGCGGCGCTCGGCACCTTCGCAGCGCACCATGAAGCCGTCCACATCGGTGTCCTTGCGCTCGCGCATCGCCTGCAGAACGCTGGCGCGGGTGATGCCCGTGCGCATGCCCGAGAGCACGGCTGCGGTGTAGCGCGCCGCCACGAAGCCGGCCAGGCCCTGTGGCGACGGCGGTTCGTCGTAGTAGCGCGCGAGCGCCTGGCGGTAGGCCCGTACCACGCCGGTACTTGAGGTCAGCAGTGGCACCGCCTGCGTCGCAATGACGGAGGAGTGGCGGGGCACGCCGCCCATCTGCCCGAGCACCTGCAGGTTCACATCGGCCAGCGTAATGATGTAGCGGTGGCCGCCCGGCTGGGCTGGCAGACGCTGTGCGAACGCGTGCAGTTCAGGTGTACCGCCCACGAACAACACGATGGCCTGGGTCTGCTCGGCCTGGCGTTCGGCGCTGCTGGGCGCCTGGCCCGGCGCAGGCAGGGAGCGCAGTTTCAGGCCCAGGGTAGCGGCCGCCTGCTCGACTGCGGGGAAGGCTGCATCGCGCTGGCGGGCATGGGCAAACGCGACCCCGATTTCCCGCACACCCACACTGGAGAGGGAGCTGAGCGCATGCGCCATCTGTTCACGGTAGCCCGGAAAAATACCGAAGACGGCGCTGCTGGCGGAGTGGGTGTCCTCGGCCTGTACCCAGGGTGCCACCTGCGCCAGCGTGGCACCGCTTGGGCCTTTGGTCTGTAGTTCAGTCAGGGTGCGGGTGGCTGCGTCCCCCACGCAGCCCGACAGGACCACGCAGTTGGCCGTTGCCTCGATGCGCAGCCAGGCATCACGCGTGCCCTGGGCACTGCCGTCGGTGACGACGCTCAGGTGGCGCACGGGGCGGCCCTGTATACCTCCCGCGGCATTGATGCTTTGCCACGCGGCCTGCGAGCCGGCAAGGAAATCGCGCCCCACGTCCTGCAGGTTGGGGGACATATCCACCACCTGGGCCACGGTAATCGGCGTGGTGTCGGTGCCGGGTGACCGTGGTTGGGCTGCAGACGGCAGCCCCCACAGGGCAAGAGCCGAGCTGGCGGCGTGCAAAAGCCCCCGGCGGCTGATGAAAAGGCTGGAGCGCAAACCTGAAGGCATGGCAAACCCGCGCGAAGCGGTTGATGGAAGAAGCGCTCAGCGTATATTTGCGCCGTGACGGTGCTGTGACAGTAACCATCCCCCGGCAAAGCCGGGGGATGGTTACTGTTTCAGAATGGCCCCCGCGTGGCGCGCCCCATCCGTGTCGCTGGGCTGCAGGTAGGCGCACAGCAGTTGCTGGCCGCAGAGTACGTACAGCGACAGGTAGCTGCAGTTGTCGTAGTAGCCGCGAATACGTCGAGCCAATCGGCCAAAGTCCAGCGTTCCAACATCCCTATTTTCGGTACGGGTTGGCTTGGGCATTGCACGTTCGCTTGATCAAGATTCGATACCTCGATTTTCGAGCACACAAGGGCAATGTCGTCCTCGTTTTTTGGCTCCTACGGTGAATATTCGGGCTGGTGACAATTGCTGCGAAGCGGCGGCTGTACTTTCATCAAGTACACCACTGAAAACAAACTGACATATTTGCGACGCACAGTATGTTGCATTGCCGCAAACATCTTCTGCGGCGATCCAACATCCCGCCCATCAGGCGGCCCTTTTGCTTCGCAACTTGTGACATGTCCACAGACGCTCTTTCTTCCCCTGCGCCTTCCACCACCGGCTCCCTGGGGCGCCGCTTGATCTCTGTCTTCCTGGCTGTGCTGGTGCTGAGCCTGGTTGGCGCGGCCATCGGGATCTGGTCGCTCTACCGCATCAACCAGTCGACCGAAGCCATGGTGCAGAACAGCGTGGCGAACGAGCGGCTCGTGGCCGATGCTTACCGGTTGCAGGCGATCAATTCCGAGCGCTACAAGGCGGTAGCCCTGAGTTCTGAACCCCAGGTGGGTGAGATCCTGGGAGCAGACATTGCGCAGACGCAGGGGCAGTACGATGCACTCATCGCGCTGCTTGGGCAGCAGCTCAACACCGACGACGATGCCCAGCGGCTGGACCATGTGCGCAGCATGGGATTGGGCTTTCTGCGGGCCCGCACCGAACTGGTTGCCGCACGCGATTCGGGCCTGACTGCGCGCATCAACAAGGTCTACGCCGAGCGCTTCCTACCCTCTTCGCGGGGTCTTCTGCAGGCATTGGACGAGCTTACCCACTCACAGCGCCAAGCGATCGATTTGGCGGCATTGCGCGTGGCGGAGCTGAGCAAAGTGGCGCGCCTGTCGCTGCTGGCCTTCGGCGGACTGGCGCTGGTGCTGGGCACGCTGCTGGCGCTATGGCTGGTGCGCAGCATTACGCGGCCCATCGCCCTGGCCAGCGCCACGGCCGATCGCGTCGCGGGCCTGGACCTGCGCCACGATATTGTCGGCCACACGCGCGACGAGACTGGCCACATGCTCGCATCGCTCGCCATGATGCAGGGAGCGCTGCGCACACTGGTGCAGCAGGTAAGTGCATCCGTGCAGAGCGTTCGCATGGCGTCCGCGGAAATCGCCAACGGCAACGCGGATCTGTCCAACCGCACGGAACAGACCGCAGCCCGCCTCCAGGAGACCACCTCGTCGCTGGAGTACGTTACGCGCAAGGTGCAGGAGTCGGCCGACACAGCACAGCGCACAGAGGCCCTGGCCGTGCAAGCCGCCAGCGTAGCCCAGCAAGGCAGCGGCGTGGTCACGCGCGTGGTGTCCACCATGCAGCAGATCTCCCGCAGCTCGCAAAAGATTGCCGACATCACCGGGGTGATCGACTCGATTGCGTTCCAGACCAATCTCCTCGCGCTGAACGCAGCGATTGAGGCGGCGCATGCTGGTGAGCAGGGCCGGGGTTTTGCCGTGGTGGCCAGCGAAGTGCGCCGTCTGGCGAACCGTTCAGCGGAAGCGGCGCGCCAGATCAAGACGCTCATCACGGAATCGGTGCAGCAGGTGGACGCCGGCACCGACCTGGCGGGCGATGCCGGCCGCACCATGGAGCGGGTGGTCGCGTCGATCACGCATGCGGCCGAAGCCATGGCGGAGATCAAGGCCACCAACCAGGCCCAGAACCAGGACATCGCATCCATCCACGCGACCATGTCGCATCTGGACCAGATGACGCAGCAGAACGCCGCGCTGGTGGAGCAATCCGCCGCGGCGGCCGAGAGCCTGCTCGGCCAGGCGCACGACCTGTCGGCGCTGGTTGGCCGCTTTGTGCTGCCCAAGCAGGCAGAACACACGCCAGTGTGGCTGCCGCCGGCTGGGCGACGCGCACTACTGGTCGGCGCCGGCACTTAGAACGCAAACAGGCTCTTATGCTGAACCAATACCGCCAAACCAACGCATGGGCCCCTGAAAAAGTGATTTCGGGACCGTGGGTCAGAGCTTGGCCCACGAATCCTTCCCCTGTGGGCGTACCTGTGCAATCGGCTCCTGAGTCTCACACCATGTCTATCGCCCGTCTGCTCGACGAGAACACGCTACGGGCGCACTACCAGCCCATTGCCCGGCTGGACAACGGAGCGGTTGTTGCCCATGAGAGTCTGATTCGTCTGCCTGCGGGCCATGCCATACGCAACCCGGACGAACTGTTTCATGCCGCTCGAGAGCAGGGGCTGCTGGTACGCCTTGAACAAGCCTGCCTTGACGAAGGCATCCGCACCTGGAGCAGCCTTGCTGGCCGATTGCTTTTTTTGAACCTGAGCGCATTCGCCGTCGTGGAGATGGTAGATCGATTGACCGCAGCCGGCGTGGCGTGTGCCTTTGAAGCAGCAGGCGTGTCTCCATCGTCCTTGGTCATCGAGATAACCGAGCACGATCACGCAACGGATATCTCGCGACTGATCCATTCGGCAACCCAGATCCGCGCCTGCGGAGTCCGATTTGCGTTGGACGACTTCGGCGAGGGCCATTCAAGCCTGCGTCTCTGGGCAGAGTTGCGGCCCGACTACGTCAAGATTGACAAGTACTTCACAGCGGGCGTCGAGGCCAACCCGGTCAAAGTGCAAACCCTCCGAGGTCTGGTGCGATTCGCAGAGATCTTTGGCACGACCCTTATTGCAGAGGGGATCGAAACGCCATCCGAACTGCGCGTCGTGCGTGATCTTGGCATCGCACTGGGTCAAGGGTTTGGCCTGGGACGGCCCCAGCAGCGACCCGTCCTGGAAATTCTGCCAGCCGCGCAGGGCGTGATTGCCAGCGCTGAGATTTCAGTGCTGCCCAGCTTGGCGCGAGCTGGGGGCGGCGATGTGACGCTCGCGCGCGTGACGACGTGGGTAGATCCGCAGCATCCGGCGATTACGGTGAACGAATTGGCCGAGGTGTTCCAGACCCACAATTCGCTGAAAGCGATCGCGTTGGTGGACAGTGGTCGCCCTGTGGGGTTGGTCATTCGCCAGACGTTCAACGACAGCTACTCAAGGCCGTTTTTCAAGGAATTGTTTGGAGGGCGTCCTGCCATGCAGTTCGCCAACACCAATCCATTGGTGCTTCAAAAGCATGCTGGCGTGGACGCCATGACCGACGTACTCATCTCTGCCGACCAGCGCTACCTGTCGGAAGGTTTCATCGTCACGGAAAACGGCCAATACGCGGGCCTGGGCAGTGGGCAGCAGTTGGTGAGACTTGTGACCGAGGTACGCATCGAAGCTGCCCGGCATGCGAATCCCCTGACTTTCTTGCCTGGCAATATTCCCATCAACGAGCACATACGACGGTTACTGAAGGCGGGGCGGCGGTTCGTGGCCTGCTACGCCGACTTGAACGATTTCAAGCCATTCAACGATCACTACGGGTATTGGCAAGGTGACGAAATGATCCGCTTAGCGGCGCGCACTTTGCTTTCCCATTGTGAGCCGCAACGAGACTTCCTTGGCCATGTGGGCGGCGATGACTTCATGATTCTTTTCCAGAGCGAGGATTGGGAGCCGCGTTGTCGGCTCATCCTCGACCATTTCAACGAGCGCGCACGGGATCTGTTCGATGAGGAGGCTTTGCGGCGCGGCGGCATCGATGCAGAGGATCGGCACGGCGTACTGCGGTTTTTCCCGTTCACAACGCTGTCTCTTGGTGCCCTCGTTGTTGAGGCCGGGCATTTCGATAAGCCGGACGCTGTCGCCTCTGCGGCGGCCGCAGCCAAGCACAAAGCCAAGATGGGACACGAGGGGCTGGTCGTCATGACCAACCCCTACCGTGTCATTCATGACGAGGAAGTCCAGAGTCGCAAATTTGAATGATCTCGGGGGTCGTTGAGTGGGATCGCAACTTCTGTTAGGGGTACCACTACAACTTTCATCGGCCTCAACCAATTCGCATCGTCCTCCCATGACTCGCCTTGGATTCGAGGGAACAACGTGTCGAGAAACTACAACTAGCTGTCGCATCCCGGACGATCATAAGGACGCTTGTTAAACAAATGCGGGTGCGATTGGTGCCATTCTTTCATGGCTTGCATCGGCGTCTTGCTCTTCAAGGCTGACTGCGGCAACTGGT